>Ga0209184_1001231_pt1 | contig 18255 bp, 15 predicted proteins | sample EN8Hudsemesocosm_2_FD_184627 | JGI IMG/M metagenome (GOLD analysis project Ga0209184, IMG submission 184627) | Methane-oxidizing microbial communities from mesocosms in the Hudson Canyon - EN8C Hudson Canyon (SPAdes) (version 2) | ecosystem: Environmental > Aquatic > Marine > Cold seeps | place... | reverse complement strand
GTTTTTTCTTGTTGCTGAGCGAGTTGGCACTGATTCAATGGCAACTAAAATCCGTTAATCTTTTCTGGTTCTGCTTTAGTTCACCCGCCACCGTGGCCATTCCCGCCTGCTTCTATCTGTACTTTCGCGCCAGTCTCAGGCTGGAGAGTGAGTTTCACTTAAGGGATGGCCTGCATTTCATCTTACCCGCTATATTTGCCGTGATGATGCTTCCTTATGGCATTTTGCCCCTGGATGAAAAGCGCACCATCATGATGGCCTTGTATAATAACTTGGACTTGCCCTGGTTTTTACAGATGACGCCCACCCGAGAAATACGCATGGGATTGGTGGCCATGTTAGGGGCCTTTTATGTGCAGCTTTGCTGGCATGAATTGCACCACGAAAGTAACCATAAAAAGGCTGATGTACTGCGTGAAGTGAACCGCTTTCGCTGGGCCATATTGGTCATGGGGGCCGCCATTGGCTGCACCCTGATATTTTTCATGGTGCGCCTGCCCTTTAAATATACTTGGGTCATCACTTCCATGGTGGTGCCGCTGGTGATTTGCATGGGCTTGGTATATTGGCGCCTGCCCCAGTGGGGACACAGGTGGTGGATGCAGCCCAAGGAAGCTGTGCTGAGCCAGGCAGAAGTGAGTTTTCAACCCGTTCCCCATACAGAAAGCGAAGAGGATAAAAAATACCGCTCATCCGTGACGGCTGAAACCGCTCGCAGCACTATGGACAAACTGCAAAGCCTAATGGCCGCCGGGCTCTATAAAGACTCAACCCTCACGCTTCGAAAACTGGCCCACGAACTGGACTTGAGTCAGCACCATCTCTCGCAAATCATTAACGAGCAAACTCAAGGCAGCTATTACGACCTATTAAATCAATATCGAATTAATGAGGCCAAGCGGCTGTTATGCCACAGTGACATGAACGTGATCGACATCACCTACGAGGCGGGCTTCAACAGTAAGTCATCCTTTTATACCGAATTTAAACGTCAAGCCCATTGCACCCCGGGACAGTTCAAGCAGAACGAAACTAAACAAGAGTAAATTAAAGACATAACCAGGCCCCGGCTGAATGTTAAATATCCGTGAAGGGTAAAAACGGCTCGTCTATGGGGGTGTTGGCCAGGGCGTTGGTGTAATTGCTTAACACCTTATGGGCTATTCCCAAATTAATATCTAATAAATTTTGTTGGGTAAATCCCAGCTCAATCATGGTTTTACTTTCTTCAACTGATACCTGCCCACGATTAAACACCACTGAATTGGTGTACTCCCGCAATGCCTCCAGTTTTTTATCCTCGATGGGTTGATCGCTGCGAATGGCGCGAATCATCTCTGCGTCTATGCCATCCAGGGAGGCAATTTGGCTGTGGGCCGGCACACAGTAATGACACTGATGGCTCACCGCCACCGTAAGCCATACAACGTGCCTTTGTTCCTTGCTTAGGCTGCAGTTCATAAACAGGTTGGTGAGGGTTTGATAGGCCTCAAGCAGCTGTGGGCTCTGGGCCATGACCCCATGCAGGCTGGGAATTAAGCCGTAGGCCTGCTGGGTTTTATCTAACAGGGGTTGTGAATCTACCGGGGCTGATGTTTGTGTGTGAACTGGAAAATTAATCATGATGTATTGCCTCTGACCACCTTACAGTTATAGGTGACAGGGGCCAGAACACCAGTTTATTAAGCGACCGATTTATATATAACAATAAGCAATTTCCCTGTGTTTTCGGCTTCTATGTTGTCATAAAAAACAGGGGCAAATTTACTATACTAGGTACACCTGTTGGCTATTGCTTGGGTGCCATTATCATTAAATTTATGCTGATTGGTTTGTTGTTACCTTGCTTGGCCCTGGGCCAGGAAATAGTGGTGGTTCGCGGGGATGGTAACTACTCCCCCTATGAAATGCAGGAGGGGAACACACTAAGGGGTTTTCACATTGAGTTAATTGAAACGGTGGCCAATAGCCTGGGCATTGCGGTGCGTTTCGAGTCTTACCCCTGGAAGCGTGCGCTAACCATGGTTAAACAAGGAAAGGCCGATGCCATTAGTTTTGTGGGTAAAAATACAGACCGCTCCCAGTACATTTTTTTCACCCCAGGCAACGAGCTCTCTTTTGCTTATTCCGGGTTGGTGGTATTAACAAGTAGGGCATTAGAGTTTAATTTTAACGGCAGGCAATTAAGTAATTTAAAACACTTTAAATTTGGCCATAATTTAGGGTTTATTTATGGTGATTATTTCGATAAAGCCCAGCTGGATAAATATCACTTCAACAGTAACGAGCAATTATTTAACATGTTGCGAATTAAGCGTATAGACATAGCCATGATGAATGCCGGTGAATTTAATCACCGCTTAAGTGTTAATGACAAAACCATAAAAAAGTTAACCATGCTGGATAAAAAATTCGCCATGGCAAACTACATTGGGTTTTCTAAGGTAAAAAAACGTAAGGCTTTAGCACTGCAGTTTGCCAAAGCCATGATGGCATTTAAAAGAAGCCCGGCGTTAGGTTTGTTAATGAAAAAATACCAGCTTGAAGAGTCACAAGTGGTTAATTTCCTTCAGTGAATTGTGGGTAGTGGTCGCTGATGTCGTGCCAGGATGCCTTTGAGTTTGCGTAGATATGGTATTTGTAATCGCAGCTAAATTCGCTTTCTATGGTACCCATGCGCAGGCGTTTTACATCAGGTAAGTCACGGCGTGCGCTGTACAATGGGCTGCCACAATTTGAACAAAAGGCCCTTACTTTAATGGCGTTACTTTGAAACTCTTTAATAAACTCGTTCCCCTTAAAGGTGAGTTTATCGGTTTCAACTGGCGAGTTAGTGGCAAATGCGCCCCCTTGTGCTTTGCGGCACTGGGAACAATGGCACAGGGCAATTTCTTGAATCTCACCCTGGTAGGTATAGCTTACCTTGCCACACAAACAGCTTCCCTTAATCATAATACTTCCTGGCTAAAATGCTGAAGGCAAATTCTAATGCATTCAACATGAATAGCCAGAAAAATTAACCTACAAAAATTACCTTAAGCAATAACAGCCCAGCCAATACCCACACACTAGGTGATAATTCATGGGCCTTACCAGCCAGTGCTTTCACTACCGCATAGGTAATGAAGCCTAGCGTGATGCCGTGGGCAATGGAGAAAGTGAGCGGCGTTAATAAAAATACAACCACCACAGGGGCGGCTTCGGTTAGGTCTTCCCAGTCCACGTCTTTTAAGGTGTGCATCATCAAAACCGATACATAAAGAATGGCCCCGGCGGTGGCGTAAACGGGAATCATGCCTGCCAAGGGTGCAAAAAACATGCTCAGTAAAAACAACACACCCACGGTGACCGCGGTTAACCCGGTGCGCCCGCCGGCTGCTACGCCAGCGGCACTTTCTATGTAGCTGGTGGTGCTGGAAGTACCCAGCACAGAACCTATCATGGTGGCGCTACTGTCCGCCATTAAGGCAGGCTTTAGTCTGGGCACCTTGCCATCGCTTTGTACCAAGCCCGCCCGTTCGGTCACGGCAATTAAGGTGCCTGAGGTATCAAATAAATCCACAAACAAAAATGCAAAGATCACGCTTAGCAAAGCCACATCCAATGCCGCGGCCACATCCATGGCCATAAAGGTGGGCATGATGGACGGGGGCGCCGACATGATGCCGTTGTAACTCACGTCACCAAACATTAACCCCAAAACCGTCACCGCCAACACCGCAATCATTACCGCTCCGGGTATTTGTCGTTTTACTAGGGTAATAACCAAAAAGAAACTTAATAACGCCATGGCTGGGGTAAGGCTGGTAAGGTCGCCAAGGCCCACCAAGGTGGCCGGGTGATCCACAATAATGCCGGAGTTTTTCAAGGCAATGAGCGCAAGAAAACCCCCAATGCCCGCGGCGATGGCTTTTTTTAAGGTGTTGGGAATGGCATTGATGATCCACTCCCTTAACTTAAAGGCACTTAACAACATGAAGATAATGCCGCTTAAAAACACCGCCCCCAACGCCGTTTGCCAGGTATGCCCCATGCCCAGCACCACCCCGTAGGTGAAAAATGCATTCAGTCCCATGCCAGGGGCCAATGCCACCGGCAAGTTGGCCCAGAAACCCATGATGAAACAACCGGCGGCGGCGGCCAAACAGGTGGCCACAAATACCGCCCCCTTATCCATGCCAGCATCGGCCAGCATGGCGGGGTTTACAAATATGATGTAAGCCATGGTGAGGTAGGTGGTGATGCCCGCCAAAACTTCTGTTTTTGGGTCGCTGTTAAACTTTTTGAGTTTAAATATTTTTTCAAGCATGGATCATTCTCCTCATTGCTCGATCGAATTAGGACAGCGCCAATTATCTGTCGCTTACCAGCTTTTTACGCACTCTAAATTTTCTTGTGTAACATTATAGTATTTATTTAACACTCGGTACTTTTGACTTGTTTAGTCTTATTTTGTTAACAGGGGGGTTATTGGCAATGGGCTTAATTTCAAAGACCTATTCAAGAGCTATTCAAGGCATAGCGCAAAGGCTTACGGTATACTGCGATCATTAAATGAGTAACTGGAAGATGATATGTCGGCCTATCAAGATGAAATAAAAAATGCGGTACGCACAGTTGAAAACTGGCCCCAAGAGGGCGTTATGTTTCGCGATATTATGCCGCTGTTGCAAGACCCATCTATTTTTAGAAAAATCATCGACAGTTTTGTGCACCGTTACCAGGGGCAAAATATAGACGCCATTGCGGCGGTGGATGCTCGTGGCTTTATATTAGGAGCACCATTAGCTTATGAGTTAGGCATTAGCCTGGTGCCGGTGCGTAAAAAAGGCAAGCTGCCGTTTGATACTGTGTGTGAAAGTTATGACCTGGAATACGGCAAGGCTGAAATTGAACTGCACACGGATGCCTTTAATGAAAACGACAGGGTGTTAATGATTGATGACCTAATCGCCACCGGTGGCACTATGCTGGCGGCTTGTCAATTGGTGACACGCCTTAATGCGCAAGTTGTTGAAGTGGCAGCGATCATTGATTTACCCGAGTTGCAGGGCAGGAAAAAACTCAACGCAAAAGGTTATGACGTGTATGCCATTTGTGAGTTTGAAGGGCTTTAAAAAAGGTTGGATTTTTGTAAACGGGAAATTAAAACCCTGCCACCTTGGTAGTGGTTAACACCTTAGAATTCGTTAGCGGATATGAAAGGTGAGTGTAGAAATCCAATAGCTAATTTTGAGGATGTTTTTGGCAAGGATGCCAAAGCCAAGCCCTCATGGACGAGTTCACGGCGACCTAAAAATTAGCTGTTGGAGTTCTGCGCTGGCAGCTGCCAACACAATTCACCCATGCTATTTAATCATTCACCATCATACTCTTTAGCAATTTAGTAAACGCCTGCACCTTAGGGCTGTGATGAATATCCCTGTGGGTCACCAACCACAAATCATTATCCCACTCTTTGGGTGGCGCCAGTAACGCCAGTAAACCGGTTTTGGTGGCGGCGATATTACAACCCACCCCCACAATGCCTAAGCTATTTATGGCGGCATCCATCATGGAGCCAAAGTCAGAACCGCGAAACTGTATTTGTGACTTATCCACATGGCTGTTGAGCCAGCGCATCATGGGGATATTATTTAACGGATGAATGCTGCCAATAAACTTATGGCCGTCAACCTGTTTAAGCGAGCTTAGCCCCCCGTATTCATCCACATAGGCTTGGCTGGCATACAAGGTGGAGTGATTTTTTTGCAGTAACTGCACCACGTAATCCGGGTCTTTGGGTTGTGCCCCCGGGCGCACACTTATGTGGGCCTCGCCATATTCCAGTTTAAAAATACGGCTGCCACCCACCAGTTCCACCTGAATGTTTGGGTGCAGTTCCATGAAGCGGGCAATAATGGGCATTAAAATAGGGGACAAACTGGAGACGGTGGTAATCACCAGTGTGCCGGACAACTGGGCATCCTGGCCTGCAAGTTTGCCTAGCATGCGGTCGAAGCGCTCCTGGGTTTGTTGGGCCTCTTTAAACAGCAACTGGCCCGCCTCGGTGACGTTATAACCCCTGGCATGGCGGTGGAACAGCTTGCATTTTAGCTGCGTCTCCAGGGCATCCACATGGCGCAATACCGTGGAGTGATGCACGTTTAGGTAAGCCGCAGCGGCCGACAGGGTGCCTAGCCTGGCTACCTGATAGGCAATGTGGATATCTTCCCAGTTGTTACTTTCTTTCATGATGAGTCCGTTAAACCCCTGCCTTAGGCTGACTTATGTGCACGTGTGCACAGAAGCTTTGCATTTATTCTGTGTTTGTTCAAATAAATAGCATGCACAATGGCTTCATTACTTAGCCAACCACAGAATTTAAGGGGACCATCATGGACCAAGTCACTCAACAACAAGCCCACATCATCGCCTTCGCTGGTAGCACCCGTCAGGATTCCTGGAACAAACAGCTGGTGAATGCCGCCGCACAAAGTGCCCAAGAGCAAGGGGCTCGTGTGACGGTGCTGGATCTAGCCGATTACCCATTGCCCTTGTTTGATGAAGACCTGGAGCAACAGGCTCCCCCAGCGGCCCTAAGAGACTTGCGTGGTTTGTTCGCCAGCGCTCAGGGTTTGTTGATTGCCAGCCCTGAATATAATGGTTCGTTGTCACCTGTATTAAAAAATACCCTGGACTGGTTATCCCGTCCGGCCAAGGATGACAGCTACAGCCCTGTTTATGGGCAGCTAACCGTGGGCATCATGGCGGCTTCTCCTGGTGGTTTGGGCGGCATTCGTGGTTTGAACCATGTGCGCGACATTTTAACCAGTGTGGGCAGTTTGGTGGTGCCTTCTCAGGTGGCGGTGCCCGCTTCTTATGAAGCCTTCGACGAGCAAGGCAATATTCGCAACGCGGCCCTACAGGATCGGGTGGCGGCCATGGTGGGGCAAGTACTTGCCCACGTGCAGCCAGCAAAATAAATATAAATATAAATGAGTGAGGATACTAAAATGAACATTAGCCAAACAGTTGAAAAATATTCCAAGCCCATGCGCTTTTTGCATTGGTCAACGGCCATGATCATCATGACGTTATTGGCTGTAGGTTTTTACATGGCAGGCATTGATCCAGATGCCAGTGATAAATACGACCTTTACCCCCTGCATAAATCGTTTGGCATGATCGCGTTACTACTGGTACTGATTCGTCTACCGGTGCGTGCCAAGGGTCAGGTGCCCGCCCCGGCGGCGGGTTTACAAAAATGGGAACATAACTTATCCCATCTAGTACACATTGGATTATATGTGGCCATGTTATCCATGACCTTGTCGGGTTACTTCATGAACAGCACTTATCAATATGTGAGTGGTGTGGATATGTTTGGTTTGTTTTCGGTGCCGGACATTACCGCCAAGAGTGAATACTGGAACGGCATCTGTCATGAAATACACAGCTTTACCGCCTGGGCGTTTTTGGTCTTGTTAGGTTTGCACTTGGCCGGTGTGGCCAAACATAGATTGCTGGATGACAAAGAAAGCGATGTATTGAAGCGCATGGTTTAATGGCGGCGATTTTATTTAAATAGCCAGCTTAAATATCACAAAAGTATCACAGTCTTATCACAATTAAAAAAGCAATTGTGATGGGGCTGTGAGGCCTTTGTGATAACTTTAAAAAAATTTAATTTATTTCGGATACAAAGAGCCAGTTGCGCTTTTTTCTGGAACTTTACAAATCCCCCTCAGTCACATCCAGTCAACACATCACCAGGACAGTACGTTGACTTTATTACGATCTTTGCAATTTCAGTTTGCCCTCGGCATGACCTCTATTTTAGGTTTAGTGTTGTTACTAATTGGCCTGTTCTATCTGCAACAACAAGAAGTGCAACAACAGCAGCAGTTCTCCATTACCTTGCAAACGTCCAGCACAAATATCAGTCAGTTGCACAAAACCGCTGTTAACTACACACAAAATGCCCCCCGTAATTTTGAAAATTACCGTCGGGATTTATCTCTTACCTATAAGGCCTTCACTAAAGATTTGGCAGTGATTAACGGCTTACATGCCCAGTTGGGTGAGTTGCTAGAAAACTACCATCCTCTATCGTTTGTTGACACTAACCTGTGGAGCATGGCCAAGGAATACAAAAAACTGTGTGATGACAGTGTTACTAATTATAAAAAATCCATAGGGGGAGATGTAAATGAACCCAGGCTGGAATGGGCGGCGGCCAGCCTAGTGAAGGACTTGCCAAAGATGGAAAATAATCTAGAGGCGCTAACCCAAAATATTTTAGCCTTCTCAAAACAACAAATAGTATTGTTACAAAATCTTATTGTCTCGGCCTCTGTGATTCTGCTGTTAAGTTTAGTGACGGGTTCGGTGTGGTTTTATACTCGTATTATTCGCCGCACTAAAGCCATTACCAGGGCTTGCGAAAAAATAGCCAAGGGAGATTTTGGCATTCAAATTAAGCATCAGGCTAAAGATGAACTAGGGGTGTTATCAGATTCGTTTAATCTTATGTCCAGCCAAACGCATATGGTGTCAAAACTCATTAATGACTTACAAGCTGCCCGCAGTATCGAACAGGCGCTCAATATTTTTTGGGCCGCCAGTAAACCCTATCTGGGCATTAACTGGGTGGGGTTATTAGAAGTGAACGAACACAGTCAAAAGGCCAAGCTACTGGCCGACAATAGCGGCATCACCAACGTGCACAGTGAACTGGACTTAAAAAATAATGCGTTTGGCATGGATATGTTAAAACATGTGAAAAAATCTCGGGTACTCACCATTAACGATGTAAACCAGTATCGTCTTAGTAATGGCAATAGCCGTTTTTTAAGGGATTTACATCGCGCTACCCTGGCAAAAAATCTGTACGTGTTTGGGCTTAATCATCATCAGCAATGGCACGGGGCCATTATGGTGGCTCACCCTTCTGCAAGCTTAACCCCAGCCCAGTTGGATCTACTTGAAAAAATATCTGCCTGGATGGCCCAGCACTTTTCTAGGCTCATGAGCCAGGGTTTGGTTAAGGATAAAATAGCCTAACTTTATGAGGCTAAAATTGTCGGCTAGTTATTGGAAAAATGCCACGGCGACTTCTATTCTCTATATACATCTCAGCCTAAGTTTATAGAGGCTTTTTTATAGGGGTAGCCACACAAGTCGGCGGCCTTAAGCAGTAATCGTATAATGAAATGCATTTTTTGCGATACAGACATAGTGGGGTCACCCGAACACTTAGGCCGACCCCTTACCCTGCCCAGCAGAGGGGTGGCTCATTCTTATTGTGCCGAAAAAGACCTTATTGAGCGCAGGGTGTTTGGCAATATACATTTCTCGCAATTGCCCTTGAATGATTTATACGAACTAAGAGAGTTAACCCTCACCGAGATTAACGTGCGTGAGGGCAATGTTAGCGACGAGATAGACCTGTTTTAAAAACGGCCCACCACCTTCACGCCTCCATTGTCTGTGCCCGCTTTAACAAAGCCTATAAAGTTGGGATTGCTGCTTACTAGGTCGATAATTTCTTTAGAATTGTCCATCTGTTTGGGTGGTGTACCTTTACCGGTGAACACCATTTTTGCCCAGTACGACTTTAGCTGTTTGGGGGTTTTTGCCAATACGCTACGGGTAAAATCGGCACTGGCTACACTGGTCTCTCTTAAGGATAGGGGCAGAGCCTCTACTCCTCCGGGAAACGCCCGAGTCTTGCCTAAATATATGCGTTGAATAGCGCCCTTATCAAACAGGGCTGCATTAGAAGGGTGTACTACCACCATAATTTCGCCATGGCTAAATGTGCCCAGCAGCATGCCCGAGGCTAATGCCACACAGCCTAAATAATTGTTCATGTGATGCCTCTTGTTGCGCCTATTTAGGTCGAATTAACCTCGCAACCGCCTGCATAAACGTAAAACAATGGATGGTTTCCTGTCGGTAGGTATAGTTGAAAAAAGCGCTTTTAGCCACGCTAAATTAGCAATTAATATAGGGGGCAGGGTGCTTACTGCTTTGTTTAATAACGCGTTAATAACGCCCCTGTAGCCTGGCTAACAACTGGTTTATTGCCTAGTCTTAAGGAGCGCAGTGATATTCAAAAATATGATGTATTACAGTGAGGGTTGCTGTCCATGAACCTAAATCAGCCAGCCACTTTTAGTTTGCATTTGTGGCTATGGCTTGCCTTGTATAGCAGCTGCTGGGCCCAACAGGTTGACGTGCAAGAGCCAGACTTCTTTGAACTCAGCTTGGAAGATCTGTCACAAATTGTCATTAATTCTGCTTCCGAATTTGATGAGAGCCCGTTAACTGTGGCCTCCACTGTGAGTGCTATATCCAAAAGCCAGTGGCAAAAGCTGGCGGTGCGCCGCTCTCGGGAAGTCATGGGGCATCTGCCCGGGGTGCAAGTGGCCTATCAGGTATTAGCCACTCAGTCGGTGCACATTCGAGGTTTTACCTCTGCCAGTACCCGTGGTCATGCCACATTGTTAGACGATGTACCCATCAACAGTTTTGCCTTCAATAACTCCTATTACCAAATAAGTGATGTGAATCTTAATGCCCTGCAAAGCATAGAGGTCATTCGTGGGCCAGTGTCGGTTCAATATGGTTCGGACGCATTTCACGGTGCGGTGGCCATGCAAAGTTATTTCTCACAAAACCCCGGTACTCAAGTAAGTGGCACAGTGGCTTCCAACCAATTTTTTAACGGCACCCTTCACCATGGCCAGCAGCTAAATGGGCATTACGTGGATGTGAGTTTTGATGTGCTTAAACAGCAGGATCAAGACGTGGATTTTTCTTGGAGCGATGCTGATTCAGGAGAAAGTGGCAATGGCTCCTGGGGTTATGAAGATGAATCCTACTTTGGGATATTAAAGTGGGGGCGTAAGGTCAAGCGTCACTTGTCTTATGAATTGGCTCTTTATGTGAAAGATGAAAAGCGGAAAAACTACCCTGGATATGGCCAGTTTTTTGGTACGGTCTTAAAAGATCGCAATTTGTACGATGCCAACAGTCAATTTAATATGATGCGCGGCGCACTAAACCTGTCTATGGACAGCGGCCTGTCACTGACATTTATGGCGTTTTACTGGCAGTCAAAAGTGGACGATCACCGCTGGTTTAGTTTCCAGCAACAGCGTTTGTGGTTCAAGGATGAAAATAGAGGCGGCGCCAAGCTCACTCTAAAACAGTATAAAGAAAATTGGCACACTCGCTGGTCGGTGGCGATTGAGACTGACCATGCTGAAATCAGTCGTGCACACAGTGTTACTCAGGATGAGTTAGGTAATGCTACCTCTGAATCGACCGAAAACTATGACGGCTTTACCCGAAAAATAGATTCCATCTCGGCCCAGGCCACCACAGATATATGGCGGGAGGTTGTACAGCTGCATTACGGCCTAAGGTTTGATTATTTTGCCGCATCGGGCGAGCAATTCTCTCCACGTATTGGATTAGTCTATTTACCCACAGTGTTTAATTCATTTAAATTGCTATATGGAAAAGGCTTTCGGGCTGCCAGTGCAGGGGAGCGAGCGGGTTTTGGTAATCAGATCAAAGGCACGCCGGATTTGGACCCTGAAACCATCGACACCTACGAGCTGGTTCATATTTTTCAAGGTAAGAGCCTGGCCACCGAGGTGGTTTTGTTTCACTCCGACTGGAAAAACAGCATCATTAATGTACCCAGTGATGATGCTAATTTTGCCAAGGAATATACCAATCAGGGTGAAAACGAATCCGAGGGAGTCGAGGCCAGTTTATTCTACCAACAGGATGTATTAACCATGGACCTTAGCGCCTCCTATGTGCGCAGTGAAAATAAGGCCAGTGGTCAGGAGTACGTGGCATTTCCCCGCAAAATTTTTAATATTGGTTTAGGGTATGAACTGTCAAAATACAACGTCAATATTTATGTTAGTAATCGAATTGAAGACGGTGCCCATGAAAATACAGCTGTCAGCTCTAAACCACTGACGATGTTTTGGCAAAGTGATTTGCACATAGGCTATACCCAAAGCAAGCAATTGCAGTGGCGGCTGGAGGTACGCAACTTGTTTGATCGGGACAACCAATTGCCATCTACATTGGCGGTGGAAAATGCCTTGCCCGGGGAGCGTTTCTCTTTACTGCTAGGTTTTAGCTATCAACTTTAGAGCGCCTTATGTGGGAGGCGGTATTAATCCCATCAGCAGTTGTCTTCAATCCTGGGTGTCAAAGTTATCTACATCCAATGTCCGTGCCTTGATGCATAAATAATCTCTATCTTAACTGAGGTTTTTGACATCATTATATTTGCCTCTTAAATACATAGAAAGTATAGCCAAGTCGCGCTGTTGTTATGAGGCCGGGGCGGCATATAAAGCGTTTTTTGTTAACTAAACTAAATTTTAGGTCCTGGGTCTTGAAGGTTGGTTTGTCTATCATTATTAGCTTAAGACAGCATTTACTGCGTGTACTGTTAGGTGGCTTAGGGCCACTGGTTTTGGCATTAAATTGTCAGGCACAACAGGTGATCAGTGTGGGCATTCATGAGGCCTTGGAAATATACGTTCCGCAAAAAGTGCAAGACATAAAAGCGGCTCTGGCAAGCACCGGCCTGGCCTTTGAATTTTTAGTGCTGCCCAATGAGCGCAGCATTCGCATGGCCCTAAATGGAGATTTGGCCATTGACCTGTACCGCCAGCCCAAGGCCATGAAAGATCATACCCATATGATTCAGGTATTACCGGCTGTGGATAAGCTCGAGTTTTGGTTATATACAAGCTCGCAGACACCAAGCTTATGTAATAAAACTACCCATTCATACAGCTCGGTGGTGGGGGTGTTGGGCATTCATTGGTTTGAAGATTATATTTACGCAGGTTTCCAGCAACACAAGGTCGTGCACCACTTTTCTCAGGCCTATAAGCTGGTGTCTCAAGGCCATGTGGGGGTAAGTCTGTTAACGCGCCCTGCCATAGAACTGGAAGCCAAGCAGTCAGGCTTACGTGTAAAAGTATGTGGTAATGAGCCCTTTCTAACCATCAAGACTTACAGCTATGTACACAGTGATTTTTCATGGGTGATTCCTAAAATTGAACAAGCCTACCGTCAGCACCTTCCCCCGTTATAGTGCCCGCTCCCCAAGGGAGAATCTACTTGCTATTCCTTAATGGCCCCCTAGGCTTAGGGTATCTGTGTTTGCAGTTAGGCAGCACCTTAAAACAGGTGATTGGCCGTATATCTTAAAAATGGCAGGAGCCGCCCATGACGCTACGCCTTATATTTATAAGTGGTTTGCTGTGTATCGCCAGTGCTTTGGTACAAGCCAAACCCTTTGTGGTGGGCATTTCTACCTGGAACCAATACCCGGGTTCGGTGGCGGGTTTTAAAGAGTCCTTAACCTTAAAAGGTTTAATAGAGGGCAAGGATGTTATCTACATAGAAAAATCGGCCCAAGCCGATAAAAAAAAGCAGCGAGAAATTTCCGAGCTATTTAAGCGTGAAAAAGTCGATTTAGTGTATTCGCTCACCACCTCGGGCACGGTTATCATCAAGCAAGTATTGCCTAAATCAACCCCCATCGTCTTTTCAATTGTCACCTACCCGGCCGATGCTGGCTTAATTGAATCCATGGAATATTCAGCCAATAACCTAGTGGGCACCAGTAACTATGTGCCAGAAAAATACTTTCACGAAATTATCGATGGGGTCTTTCCCCATGCTAAATCCATCTTAATATTTCATCGTTATGGTGAACCCAACTCAAAAATACAGGCCGTGAATTTAAAGCGCCTTATTAAAAAGACCGGTGCCGATGTAAAAATTGTCTCGGCCAAATCCCTTGAGGACCTGGCTACTAAGGCGAAAAAATACATTAAAAAATTACAGCCAGAAGTACTGGTAACCACCACAGATACCCTCATGCAAAATGGCGGTGAAGAAGTATTGATTAAGGCGGCCAAAAAATCAAAAATAGCCATCCTCAGTTCCAATAAAACCGGTATAGAATCCGGCGCCACTTTGGGGCCAGTGGCCGACTTTAAAATTTTAGGCAATGTGTCGGGGTTAATGGCGGTAAAAATCCTTAAAAAATCTACCTTGCCCACCCATATGCCCTCTAAATATATGCAGCCGCCGCTCATTTTGGTGAATAAGGCAGCACTAAAAAGCACTGGACTGACCATACCTGAACATTTCAAAAATGTGAGATATGTGGATTAAATCTCAACTCAGCCTCACCGCTAAGTTGCTGCTAAGCACCGGCATTGCCCTATTGGTGATTGTGGTTATGGCGGCACTATTGGCCGATTATTCCCTGCAAAAAGTCTTGCTCACCCAGATTGATAAAACCTTCAATAGCCAGCTGCTGAGCACCGTACAAAAAATTAACCGGGAAATCTCCCACAGCCAAAACATCGCTAAGGTGTTGGCCAGCAACCCACTTATTCGTGAGGCACTGGATAAAGGCGCGAGCCGTGGCATGAATAGTCATTTAAATACCATTATATCGGCCTACCCTGAACTTAATTACTTGCTGCTGGTGGATGAATACGCTGATATTTTCGCCATCAATACTATTAACGCTAACAAGCAGAAAATGCCCTCGGAAATCCTGTTGGCCGAAACCATCAGCGAGCATGCCTTGACGATTGAACTGCCAAAAAAAATGGTCAGTCACAGTAAACCCGGTGAGGACGAATTTTTAGAGGTATTAGAGCTACCCGCGGATTTAAGCATGTGGCTGATAGCCCCCATATTGGTGCGCGGCCAAGCTAAGGGCTGGTTGGTATTATCGCTAAAATGGCAAAACGTGATTTCCAATTTATTAAGCCAGCAAGAGGCGCTGCTTAAAAGTCAGGGGTATGCGCTGCATGGCATTGGCATCTTAAGCCAGGATGGTGAGTTATTGTTGGGCAGACACCAAACATCGGGGGAGTTTTTTGAACGCAGCAGCGAACTGGTGATGGGAGGCGTTACTTTTAAACTCACCATGCAGTATCAAAACAGCCAAATATATAACGTATTAGATGCCCAGCGCCAAAGTTTAATACTCTTAGTGGTGCCCTTGCTCATTATTATTATGGTGGCTTTTTATTATTTATTGCGTAGCCAGGTTTTAGATCGCATTAAGGTTTTATCCATGGCCATAGATAAATTTTATAATAACGATTTAAAGTATCGCATCGAGGTGCAAGGGGATGATGAAATATCTGATTTGATGAAAGCCTTTAATGTCATGGGCAAGCAAATTTATAAAGCACAAAAATACCTGGAAGAAAAAGTAGAGCAACGTACCACCGAGATTAGCCAGGTTAATTTGGAGCTTACCCAAGCCGTGAAAGACGCCAAGCAGGCAAGCCATGCCAAGAGTGAATTTTTAGCCAGTATGAGTCATGAAATACGCACTCCCATGAATGGTGTGCTGGGCATGTTGGGTTTATTAATAAAGGGCGATTTAACCGACGAACAAAAACGTAAGGCCACCATTGCCAACTCTAGTGCCCAGTCATTGTTATCTCTAATTAATGATATTTTGGATTTTTCAAAGGTCGAGGCGGGCAAACTGGAACTGGAAACCATCGACTTTAACCTAAGAAGTTTATTAACTGAGTTTACCGAGGCCATGTCACTGCGTGCCCACGAAAAACAAGTAGAGGTAATTTTAGACATTCATGACATAGATGTGTCACTGGTGCGGGGAGACCCAGGACGTTTACGGCAAGTACTAACTAACTTAGTGGGCAATGCCATTAAGTTCACCAGCAAGGGTGAGATAGTAATTCGCGCCAGCTTGAAACGGGCGGGAGAGCTGGGGTTAATTTTTACCTGCACCATCAAAGACAGCGGCATTGGCATTCCTTTGGATAAACAGGCAACACTGTTTGATTTATTCACACAAGTGGATGCCTCCACCACTCGCCACTTTGGCGGTACCGGTTTAGGCTTGTCCATTGCCAAAAAACTGTGTGAACTCATGGATGGCAGCATCAGTGTGTTTAGCAAGCCCGGAGCCGGTAGCAGCTTTGAATTTAGTGTATTCCTTCAGGTAAGCGTTAACGCCATACAGGTATTGCCCCAAAAAGACCTGAGCAATTTACGGTTATTGGTGGTGGATGATAACGCCACCAATCGAGAGGTTATGACCACTCAGTTGGAGTCTTGGGGGGCTCAGGTTACCGAGGCCGACAGTGGCGAAACGGCCCTGGCCTTATTGAATGCTTTTCACAGGCAACAAGTACCGTTATTTGACGTGGCCTTTTTGGATATGCAAATGCCCGGCATGGATGGTGCTCAATTGGCGCAGAAAATTAAAAACGATAGCCGTTTTTGTGATTTAAAAATGGTGATGATGACCTCAACCTTTAATGAAGGAGGCGAGGCTGAATATTTTTCTTCGGTGGGGTTCAGTGCATATTTTTCCAAACCCGTGACCTCCACTGATTTATTTGATGCCCTCACTGTCGTTGCCGTGGGAGGGGAGGTGTTAGATCATGCCCAGCCATTGGTGACGCATAATTATTTGCAAACCTTAAGCAAACAGGCCCAGCCAAACGCTCAGTTTAGCCTTAGAAAAATATTGTTGGTGGAAGACAACCTAATTAATCAGGAGGTGGCGTTGTCGGTATTGGAAGACCTGGGTTATAACAAAGTAGAGGTGGCCGACAACGGTAAAATAGCCATTCAAATGTTGGAGGAAAGTAACGCCTCCCCATACTCCCTGGTTTTAATGGATTGCCAGATGCCGGTGCTGGACGGTTATCAGGCCAGTGAAAAAATTCGTCAGGGTGCGGCGGGGGATGCCATGGTGAATATTCCAATCATTGCCATGACCGCCAATGCCATGAAAGAAGATAAGGCCAAATGCCTGCAGGCGGGTATGTCTGATTACCTGAGTAAACCCATCGACCCGGAAAAGCTGAACAGCAAAATCCAACACTGGTTGGATGTGGACCATAATTAGCACCAAAGTCATAACAAATGACGACCTAGGTGGATTACTGTGGGCTGTCTGAAAAACATACACTGACTGTTATTCATATAGTCAGGTTTATTCCCATGAAATCGGCATTATTCACCCGCTTCCCTTTGTTAGCGCTACTGTTGGCCAGTCAGGCCCAATCTGCCAGTCAATGCCTGTCGGATACTCTAACCGTGGGTGACGATTGGCAAGTACTGACCTCTCAGGGCTTCCAGCCTAATATTGAACACTTTGCTAATGAGCGACGTTTACGTTTAACCCCCAGCGAGCCCTATCAATCTAACGGGGTGGTATTTAAATCCCCCATTAGCAGCAGCCAAGATCTGGCCATAGAGTTTACGGCCTACGCCTATGACGGTTCCTGGGGGCAAAATGCTCGTCAGGGGGACGGTATTAACCTAGTGCTATCAGATGCCAGCGTAAGTCCTGCTCTGGGCGCTTATGGAGGCTCTTTGGGGTACGCCCCCATGGCCATAGGCAGCATTTATAAGCCTGGGTTTGCCGGTGGCTGGATAGGCATTGGCTTGGATGACTTTGGCAACTACTCATCCTCAGGTGAAGGCCGCACAGGGGGCCCGGGTGGGCATCGTAACTCGGTGGCGGTACGCGGTGCTGGCGGTGGGTTCAGTGGTTATGAGTATTTAACTGGCACCCAGTCCCTAACACCTACCCTCGAGAACAACAGTGTGGGCCAACGCTATCAGGTTTCATTGAGCGCCCAAGGGGTGCTTAACGTGAAGCGCGACAGCGGGGAAGGGTTTGAAGCCCTTATCTCTGATTATGACGTGAGCGCTAATAACAGCGCCACTAAGCCCGCCGCTTTTCGTATTAGTTTTGTGGGGGCCAATGGTGGCGCCACCAATATTCACGAAATTAGCCAGCTAAGCATGATCAGTGACAGCTGTGAACTGCCCCCCTCGGTGATGACCCACGACACCAGCGCCGCCATTGATGCCAGTGTGATGCGCTTCAGTGTGGAGCTGGATAGGGAGTTAAAAAGCGGTGAGAGCGCTAGTTTTAATTATCAAACCATGAACAAAACCGCCCACTCGAATAAGGAATACTCGGCGCAAACCGGCACTCTGAATTTTGTGGCCGGTGACAAGGTTTTATATGTGGAAGTGCCGCTACTGGACATGACGCTGGCCGACCTGGGCAAGCAGTTTTACCTGCGCCTAAGCGATTATGTGTTTAACGGGGTGCAGCAAAAATTACATCACAGTACCTTGCTGGCTTTGTTGTTAAGTAACGACAGTGATGGTGATGGGGTAGAGGATGACCTA
>Ga0209184_1001229_pt1 | contig 18291 bp, 15 predicted proteins | sample EN8Hudsemesocosm_2_FD_184627 | JGI IMG/M metagenome (GOLD analysis project Ga0209184, IMG submission 184627) | Methane-oxidizing microbial communities from mesocosms in the Hudson Canyon - EN8C Hudson Canyon (SPAdes) (version 2) | ecosystem: Environmental > Aquatic > Marine > Cold seeps | place... | reverse complement strand
CGGTCGAATTTGGAGCGCCGCGAGGTGTTGACTACGGTTACCGGCCTTAGAACTGTGACTGGGGACCCTATAGATTGGGCAGTCGAAAAAGGCTGGTTCCTAGATCTTGAGAATCAACTGACAGGCTCAGAACCGCCGGCACTTGGAGCGGCAGTAGGTGAGCGAGTGGTATCTGAGTCGTTGTTAAGACGCACGATATTATTCTTTAACACGGCCATCCCCTCCGATGTTGAATGTGAGTCTGGTGGTACTGGTTGGTTGATGAGCCTGCAGTACGATACGGGTTTGGCGCCGAGTTTTGCAGTATTTGATACCACTAACAACGGTATTGATTCCTCAGATCTAGGTTATGTCGGACGGTATTTTGCAGATGGTCTGCCGGCTAAATCCGGTATATTGGGTGACAAACAATATACCCCAAGTAGTGATGGTTCCATTTTGGACCGCGATATTTATGTGGGCTTAGGCAATAAAGAAGGGCGTCTTTCCTGGCAGGAATTAATACGTTGAAACTGAGTTTAATGATTATTAAGGAAGTCGAGTGTGATTAATAGAGCGAAAGGGTTTACCTTAATTGAAATCATGATTGCCGTTGCTATCGTCGCATTATTAGCATCAATTGCAGTGCCGTCGTATAACAACATTATTTCCAAAGGGAGAAGGGCAGATGCACAGGCAGCCTTGATGAGTTTTGCGCAGGCTATGGAGCGACACTATACCGATCAGGCAACGTACGCTACCGCGGCGGGCACCGAGGCAGTGCCCGTAGCAACGGGTGCTCCTTGGGTGTTTTACACGCAGTCACCCTACGATGGCACTGTGTCGTTTTATAACTTGACGATAGACGCTGCCACTGCCACGTCTTATACATTGAAAGCAACGCCTGCAAATGGTCAGGCGGGTGATGGTCGGCTTGAAATGGCGAACACCGGAGCCCGATGTTGGTATGAAGGGCATGACTCTACTGGCGGTACATGTGCTTCTTGGTAGAGGAGATTTTTCTCTCTCGCAGCCGAGAGTGGGGGCCTATGGAGAAGCCATAAGCACAATTATTTGCAGCTGATGGGCTTCCCGTCGCCGGTTTCAATAATACCATCACCGTTGTTGTCTCGGCTCAAATACGCCCGACCGCTTAGGCTGACAGTTATACGTTTAGCGTTGCGTGTATCACCATTCTCTGGACAATATATAAAGCTGCCACTTTGTCGCGCACGCCCATTGCCATCAAATTCGATATGGTTCCGGTTAAGTGCAGCTTTAAACTTAAGTTGCTGGCCCTTAAGGTCTAGGTCGATAGCTTGGATAACTAGATCGCTTTTGTCGAGCTGGTGATTATTATCTTCATCTTTGAAAACAAGAATTTTTAGGATTGATCTATTTGTGCAGTGTTTTCCGTCCTTGCTCCCGCAAAGCGTTACCTTGTATCCTCGATTCATTGCGGTGTTTCGAGCGAATTGAAGTTGCTGATAAATGGCTGTTGAAATACTGTTGGCCTTATGTCGAGCGATTAGCTGCATAAATATTGGCGTGCCACTTACGGCCAAAATGGCGACAATGGACATCGCTGAAACTAATTCAATGAGTGTTAGACCTGAGAATCGATTATCCATGCCTATGGCCCTCCTTGGCCGTAGTCATTTTCGATTCAAATTGTTATACGATGAGGAGAGAGAGGCAAGTGATATAGGGTGGAGATCAAGAAGGTCTAGACTTACTACTTATATCTGATCATGACTGCTTATAACTAGTCATCGTGATCAAGCCCCAATTTCTTTAAGCGATAGCGCAAAGACCGAAAGCTCACCCCAAGTTTCTTTGCCGCGGCGGTTCTGTTCCAACGGTTTTCTTCAAGGGTTTTGATAATAATGCCTCGTTCTATCTCTTCAAGATGACTGTCGAGCGACTCGCCGGCTAAGTCTTCATCAGAGTGGCTCTCTATTGCTGAGGGCGCCGCGACTTCCCGAATTTGCAGGTCTTCAACATCAATGGTGTCGTTCTCACACAAGGTGTACGCGCGCTCTAAAATGTTCTCTAGCTCTCTAACATTGCCAGGAAATTTATACTGGCTAAGGGCTTTGCTCGCCTCTTTTGTAAGCGTTGCGGCCTTGTCTTGGCTTTCCATCGCGATGTTCAATAAAAATCGATCCGCTAATGGCTGAATGTCTTCCTGTCGCTCGCGTAAAGGTGGCACTTTTAATTCAATAACATTTATACGGTAAAATAAATCTTGCCGAAACCTATTTTCATTCACTTCGGCTTCTAGGTCTTTGTGAGTCGCACTCAAGATACGTACGTCCACAGCGGTTTCTTTTTGATCACCAACACTCCGAATTGCTTTTTCCTGTATGGCTCTTAAGAGTTTTACCTGCATGTCGAGTGGTAAGTCGGCTACTTCGTCTAAAAACAAAGTGCCGCCATTGGCTGACTCAAACAATCCCGCCTTGTCTTTATGGGCCCCGGTAAAACTGCCCTTTTTGTGGCCAAAGAATTCGCTTTCCATGAGCTCTCTTGGAATGGCGCCACAGTTCACTGCGATAAAGGGCGCGCTCGCCAAAGGCCCTTGCTCATGGATGGCGCGCGCCGCCAATTCTTTACCGCTGCCAGATTCACCGCTGATATAAACAGGGGCTTGAGAGCGACTGAGCTTATTAATTTTTTTACGTAGGCTTTCTATGCACTCGGACTGCCCTATAATGTTGACGTGCTCATTGTCCTCAGTGTCGCTGCTCGATTTTAGTTTGAGTGCGGTGTTGACCAAGCTGCGTAAACGTTCAAGTTCTATGGGCTTAGAAACAAAATCAAAAGCTCCGGCTTTCATTGAAGCAATGGCGGTATCCATATTGCCGTGGGCAGTGAGGACTGCTACGGGCATATCTGGAAAGCACTTTTGAATATGTGTGACTAATTCAATGCCGTTGCCGTCGGGGAGGTTCATGTCGGTCAGACAAAGGCTGTAGGTGTTTTCACTTAAGTACTTGCGAGCTTCACTCAGGTTCGCGGCACAATCACAGCCAATGCTCATTCGATTAAGTGTGATGTCCAATAATTCGAGGATATCGGGTTCATCGTCAACAATAAGGGCTTTGGTTTGCATAGTGGCTTCCACTTATCTAAATACGCGCTGGTGATGGGCTAGTGTAAGCCTAAAACAGCTGCGCTGGTCTTCCGTGCGAGTATATCTAAGTTGTGCTTCATTGGCCTGGCAGAGCTCTTGGCTGATGTATAAGCCAAGGCCGGAGCCACTTGGGTCATTGGTGTAGAAGGGCTCAAAAATCTGTGCAAGTTGATCTTCTTGAACACCTATCCCTTCATCAATCACTTCAATGTAGGGAAGTTCGCTGTGCTTTTCTATGCCAACCCTAATTAGAATTGTTAACAGCCCGCACTGTTCGAGACCATAGCGTAAGCCATTGTCGCACAAGTTGGCTAGTATCTGGTGGAGCTGATAGGGGTCAACTTTTGTGCTTATATTGGTAGCCATAGCTTCAATCGTTAGATTCGGTTCGCCGGGGTGAGCTAGGCAATAGTCATCTTTAAAGTCTTCCAGCCACTGTAGCAGATCGAGAGTTTGTGCTTTGGTTTCCTTTCGGCTCGAGAGTTGAAGAACATTTTCAATAATGTGATTTACACGCACGGAGTGATTGGTAATGATTTCAGTGAGCCTTTTGTCGCCCTTGTCTATATTCGGTGATTCTTGCAGGAGCTGGGCCGCATGGCTAATAGCGCCCAGCGGGTTGCGCACTTCGTGAGCTATGCTGGCCGTAAGTCGTCCCAACGACGCCAGTTTTAGTTGTTGGGCTTGTTGTGATATTTTCCGATTATCTTCAACGAAGATGAGTATGTCTGAATCTCGGTGGTCTTCCATTCGCGCGAAATTAATACGAACTTCCGCACTATCGTCAGCCAAGGTGATAAACGGGGAGCGGCTGTGGGGGTACGCCTTCCAGATCGCGAGCTGGTCTTCAATTTCTGGAATATGAGAAAGCGAAATTTTACTGTCTTCCTCTTTTATTGCGAACAGTCGGCGTGCGGCGAGATTGGCCAGTAGAGTTTTATTGTTGGCATTGACAACAATGATACCCGTATTCATACGGCCAATAATTTGCTGCGCAAGCCTTTCTAAATGCGCGGCGTGCTCAGTCTGCAGGGCAGACTCTTTTTGACTGGCGATAAGTTTTTGAGTGAGGTAGCGAAACACCAACGCGGTAAGAAACAATAGCAGGCCTAGGGTGCCAGCCGAAAATAATTTTTTGCTAGAGACTGTCGTTTGCAACGCGCTATAGATACTTTCCGACATGACCAAAATACTGGCAATGGCCGCGAGTAAGATGGCTATTTGGCTGTTTAGCAGTATGCCAGCCGTTGCGACGCTTGCGAGCAGTAGAAACCCTAAGCCCGATTCGTCGCCACTGGCGTGCATCAATAGCACGATGGCGATGACATCAATAAAGAGCAGTAAAAATATTTGTTCTTGTCGTGGCGTAAAGTGGTTCCGCCAAAGAAAAATCAAGGTGAGAATATTTAATGCGGTGTGAACGATGACGGTGTTTAGGAATAAACGAGGGTGCTCTGTGCCTAAAATATTCGCGGCAATGTCAATGTTGAACATGAACAAGAACAGGCTGCTCAGCACTGTTCTATAATAGGCGTAGACCCTTAGAAGGGCGTAGTGACTATTGCTCTCGCTCGAGGTTTTGTCCATTGACTAGTCGTAGATCGTTGGAATCGGCAAGCGCTTGTGTTGTGTCTTTTGAAAAATACTGACAATTTTATTGGCGGCTTCTTCGCTTACGCTTTTGCCTTCAAGAAAATCGTCTAGAGTGTTATAGCTTAGTCCTAAGGCCTGCTCGTCCGGTTTTTGCGGGGCGTCAGATTCTAGGTCGGCAGTAGGTACTTTTTCAATGATGGCCTGTGGCGCGCCAAGGTGGTGTGCGAGTGCTCGCACTTGTCGTTTGTTAAGGCCAAATAAGGGCGCGAGGTCACACGCACCATCGCCCCACTTGGTGAAAAAGCCGGTGATATTCTCGGCCGAATGATCTGTGCCTAATACTAATGCCCCTAGCAGGCCAGCAATGTGGTATTGCGCTACCATGCGCGCCCGAGCTTTTACGTTTCCTCTGGAGAAATCGACGGTGTGGCGGTCAGTTGGCGCAAGAGATTGAGAATTCAGCGCGTCCATAGTGGCTTCGTGAAGGCCGTCAGCGCCGGCCTTAATGTTGACCGCAACACTCTCGCTAGGCTCGATAAAGCGTATGGACAGTTGTGCATCCTCTTCATCAGCCTGTGTATCGTAAGGCAGCCGCACGGCAATGAATTGGTAGATCGCATCACTGGGCTCGGCGTTCAGATCATTGATGGCGAGCTGAGCGAGGCGGCCGCAAGTGGCTGAATCGATTCCGCCACTGATACCTAGCACCAAACGTTTGGCGCCAGATTGTCTCAGTGTGTTTTTAATGAACTCGATTCTTCTAAGGATTTCAAATGCTGGATCTATTGTCGGCAGCACTTTCATTTCAGCAATTATTGCAGCTCTATCCATAGGGGCGGACTCTACCTTTATTAGTCAATTATTCCAAAGGTTAACCAACTTAACCAGGAACGTTTGCCCGCTTGTTCAGCGGCTTCGCTCAGTGATTCATTGTCGTTGCGGAACTCCGGGTTATAAACTCGGCGACTGTCGAATCCGGGTGGTTCTTCTTTATCGAATAAGCCGAAGGTTGCTTTGCTTACCCAAGAGTCATTTTCAACCACTGAATTGTATTGGTAGTTAAATTCACCATTGGCATCTAAGGCGGGATGTTCTGGGTAGTTCGCACGCATAACTTCCAGAGACGTATTGGCAAGTTCTGGCATTTCTAGTAAGTAGTAGCTCTGTACCATTACCGCCAGAGCATCGGGTACCGCGGGGGTTTGTTGGAAATTCTCGACAACATATCGGCCGCGGTTAACCGCACCTAAGTAGGCGCCACGCTTGAGGTAGTAATTAGCAACGTGAATTTCTAAGCGCGCGAGTAAGTTGCGCAAATAAATCATTCGTTTCTTAGCGTCAGCTGCGTAAGGGCTGTTGGGGTAGCGAGCCAATAGCTGCGAAAAATGGGCAAAAGACTCACGTGCAGAGCCTGGGTCACGGCTTGTGAGGTCTGTGGGCATAAAACGCTCAAATAAGCCCCGGCCTTCAGTGAAAGATGCCAAGCCTTTCATGTAGAAGGCGTAATCTACATTGCGATGCTGAGGGTGGAGGCGAATAAACCGGTCGGCGGCGGCAGTAGCAGCCTCAGGTTCAAAATTGCGATAATACGCGTAAATCAACTCGAGCTGGGCTTGTTCGGCATAGGCGCCAAACGGGAAGTTTTCTTCCAAGGCCTGCAAGTTTTGAATACCAATGTCCCATTGGCTGGTATTAAGCTGCTTTTGTGCAGCCTCGTAGAAAGCTTGTTCAGTGCTCAGCTCTGGGGTCTTTTCTTCATTGCTGGCACAGGCGGTGAGCAGTATAAGGCTGCCCAGGAGGAGAAATGCGCGAACTTGCATGGATAATGACTCTTTTTATTCACTAAAGCGCTATTGGCTCTATGCTTATGATGGATTGTGGCTTATGAGAGAAGCGTTGTTTACACTAGCAAGCCTTTGGACCTGCTGGTGCGACAAAAGATCCATTTAACCACAGACACAAGCAAGACCAAAGCGTCGATCATGAAATTGAAGGGTTTATAGAGTCAAATGACAGAGAAAATAACGCTTGAGTGCCAAGTACCGCATACAATGAGTGGCTGGCGCTTAGATCAGGCCGCGGCAGAGCTTTTTAATGACTACAGTCGCTCCAGACTTCAAACCTGGATTAAAGACGGCTTTCTGTTGGTGAATGGTGAGGCACGAAAAACTCGAGATAAGTTGTATGGCGGTGAGAATTTAGTGCTGCTCGCTGAGCCGGAAGAGCAGGGTGACTGGCTGCCGGAAGAAATGGACCTTAATGTGGTCTATGAAGATGAGCACATATTGGTCATTAATAAACCCGCGGATCTAGTGGTTCATCCTGCCGCAGGGAATTACAGCGGTACCCTACTAAATGGCCTGCTGCACTACTGTCCTGAGCTGGTTAACATTCCGAGGGCAGGCATTGTTCATCGTTTAGACAAAGACACTACCGGCCTAATGGTCGTCGCCAAAACGCTTATTGCCCATACTGACCTAGTGGCGCAATTGCAAGAGCGCTCGGTGAGTCGAGAGTATGAAGCTGTGGTGCGAGGTATTATGACAGGTGGTGGCCGAGTTGAGGGCGCTATTGGCCGACATCCTACCCAGCGTAAAAAAATGGCTGTGGTCACTATTGGTGGCAAAGAAGCTATAACCCATTACCGGGTGTTGGGGCGGTTTTCGTCTCACACTCATGTGCGATTGAAGCTAGAAACAGGAAGAACCCATCAAATTCGTGTGCATATGGCTCACATTCAATACCCATTAGTAGGTGATGTGACCTATGGTGGCGGGTTCAAAATTCCTCGAGGTGCCAGCGAAGCATTATTAGATTGCCTGCGAAATTTCAATCGACAAGCGTTGCACGCTGCAACATTGGGCTTGATTCACCCTCATACAGGTGAATATATGGAGTGGGATTGCGCTCGACCTAGCGACCTAGAGGAATTGTTGGATCAGTTGGCGGTAGATCTTAAAGGTAAAAATCTGTGAGTTATTGGGTGCCTGAGTGGTCCGCACCCACCAATGTTAAGAGTATTATTACAGCCTGTGAAGGCGGTGTCAGCGAAGGAGCTTATGCGAGTAATAATATGGGACTACATGTGGGCGACAAGCTCGAACATGTGCAAAAGAATCGTGCCAGTTTACAGGACTCGCTTGGTTTAAATAAGCCGACTCAATGGCTTGAGCAGGTTCATGGCACGAAGGTGGTGCCAGCGCAGAGTGATGGTTTCGTGCGCACGGCAGACGGCAGCTATACTCAAGAGTCGGGGTTGGCGTGCAGTGTGATGACGGCCGATTGTTTGCCTGTGCTTTTCTGCGATCGCGAGGGAACACAGGTGGCGGCAGTGCACGCCGGCTGGCGAGGCTTGGCGGGAAATATTTTGCGCTCGGCGCGAAACAGTTTTAGTTGCTCTTCGAATAATATTCTGGTGTATCTTGGGCCAGCAATAAGTCAGGCTCATTTTGAAGTGGGTGTGGATGTACTTGAGGCCTTTTTTGAAAACGCCGAAAGTTCGACGGAGGCCGAAACAATCGCGGCCAGTTTTAAGCCCAGTTTAAACCCAATGCGTTTTTATGCCGACATCTATGCGCTTGCGCGGATTCAATTTGCTCGCATGGGGATAGAATCCGTTTATGGGGGGAGCGCTTGCACATTTGGGGATATGAAGGGCGATAAACCACAGTATTATTCTTATCGTCGCCAGGCCGACACTGGGCGCATGGCCAGCTTAATTTGGCTTGATTGACTTGCATGGCGCTATGGCATATTGAATTCATTGAAATTCACCCCATCTATATTACATCACCTAGACATTCCGACGAAAATTAAAAGTAGACACTAATTATGCGCATAGACCGTTTAACCAATCAGCTGCAAATAGCCTTGTCGGATGCTCAGTCCTTGGCGGTTGGTCGTGATCATAGTCAGTTGGAGCCCCTGCATGTATTGCTCGCGATGCTTGATCAAAAAAATGGCACGGTGCGGCCTCTGCTGACTCAAGCGGGTTTTGATGTGAATGGCCTGCGCAATGAGCTGGCCAAAGAATTGAACGGCCTTGCTCGCGTGCAAAGCCCAACGGGCGACGTGAACATGGCGGCCGAAATGGGCCGTTTACTTAATTTGGCTGATAAGCGTGCACAACAATATGGTGACAAGTTTATTTCCAGCGAGGCTGTCTTACTTGCCGCGATGGGTGATAGCAATAGTCAGCTGGGGAAAATGCTTTGCCAGTTTGGTCAGCAACAAAAGTTGGACGATACTGTTAAGCGGGTGCGAGCTGGTGAAACGGTGGATGATGCGGATGCAGAAGGCAACCGTCAGGCGCTGGATAAATATACCATCGATTTAACCGCTCGAGCGGAAGCGGGCAAGCTCGATCCCGTGATTGGTCGCGATGATGAAATTCGTCGTACCATTCAAGTTTTACAGCGGCGAACGAAAAATAATCCGGTGCTCATCGGTGAGCCAGGCGTGGGGAAAACCGCCATCATTGAGGGTTTGGCCCAGCGTATCATTAACGGCGAAGTGCCAGAAGGCTTGAAGAGTAAGCGCCTGCTGTCGCTGGACTTGGGTTCTTTACTGGCCGGCGCAAAATTTCGAGGTGAGTTTGAGGAGCGCTTAAAGAACTTGCTTAATGAACTCATCAAGGAGGAAGGTCGAGTTATTCTATTCGTCGACGAACTCCATACTATGGTGGGAGCAGGGAAAGGTGAGGGCGCGATGGATGCGGGGAATATGTTAAAACCTGCTCTAGCTCGTGGCGAATTACACTGTGTGGGGGCAACAACGCTCAATGAATATCGTCAGTACATAGAGAAAGATGCTGCCCTAGAGCGTCGCTTTCAAAAAGTGTTAGTAGAAGAACCCAATGAAGAAGATACCATTGCGATTCTACGTGGCCTGAAAGAAAAGTATGAAGTGCACCACGGTGTTGATATTACCGACTCGGCTATTATCGCCGCCGCCAAATTATCACAACGTTACATCACTGATCGACAATTGCCCGACAAAGCTATTGATTTGATCGATGAAGCGGCCAGCCGTATTCGCATGGAAATTGATTCCAAACCAGAGCCGATGGACCGTCTAGAGCGCCGTCTAATTCAATTGAAAATTGAACGAGAAGCGTTAAAGAAAGAGGACGATGAATCTAGCCGAAAACGTCTGCAGAAAATCAAGGAAGACATCGGTGACGCAGAGCGAGAGTTCGCCGATTTAGAAGAAGTTTGGCTCACTGAAAAAGCGGCACTGCACGGCACTCACGAAATTAAAAGTAGCTTAGAACAGGCTAGGCTTGATATGGAGTCGGCGCGTCGCGCCGGAGACCTTGCTCGTATGTCAGAGTTGCAATACGGGGTTATTCCCGAAATGGAAAAGCAACTCGATATGGCAAGCCAAGTTGAAATGATGGAAATGACACTGCTACGAAACAAGGTAAGTGACGAAGAAATTGCGGAGGTGGTGTCAAAGTGGACCGGCATTCCCGTGAGCAAAATGCTCGAGGGCGAGCGGGACAAATTATTGAATATGGAAAAAGCCCTACATAAAAATGTTATTGGTCAGCGAGAGGCGGTCGAGGCTGTTTCTAATGCTGTTAGGCGATCGAGGGCGGGGCTTTCTGATCCGAATCGTCCCAATGGTTCCTTCCTGTTTTTGGGACCAACAGGAGTGGGTAAAACCGAGCTGTGTAAAACGCTCGCGAACTTTCTATTTGATAGTCCCGACGCCATGGTGCGAATAGACATGTCTGAGTTTATGGAAAAACATTCCGTGGCTCGCTTGATTGGCGCTCCCCCGGGGTATGTGGGATACGAAGAGGGTGGCTATTTAACCGAAGCGGTGCGACGCAGACCCTATTCAGTATTATTACTTGATGAGGTTGAAAAAGCGCACCCTGATGTTTTTAATATATTGCTGCAAGTTTTAGAAGACGGTCGTTTGACTGATGGTCAGGGTCGCACAGTTGATTTTAGAAATACGGTGGTGGTTATGACCTCCAACCTCGGTGCAGATCGTATTCAGGACATTGCGCAAAGTGAACTCAATACTACTGAGCTTAGTGAGAATGAGCGTTATGACTTAATGAAAAACGCGGTTATGGAGGTTTTGCGCCAGCACTTTCGGCCAGAGTTCATAAATCGCGTAGATGACACTGTTGTCTTCCACCCTTTGAATCAGGATGAATTACGCCAGATTGCGACTATTCAGTTGGGTTTATTAAGTCGGCGCTTGGCTGACCGCGATCTTACTCTTTCGCTGGATCGCGCAGTAATCGATAAGTTGGCGGAAGTGGGCTTTGATCCGGTTTACGGTGCTAGGCCTCTGAAGCGGGCTCTGCAACATTTGCTGGAAAATCCGCTAGCTCAGGACGTGCTCGCCGGTAAATTTGTGGCGGGGGATGTCATTAGAGGCGAGCTAGTAGACGGAGGGATTCAATTCAGAGCTTGAGCATAATCGCCCAAGCGATATATTCTAGTGCGTTTAGCAAGCTTCGCCGACAATGCGAGTTGCGTTCTGCTTCCGCTGCTCAATTTCCTCTGGTGCAAGGTAGCGCGCTTCGCCGTTCTCATCAGTTGTTCTAACTCGGCTGTATTGTTGTAATGTTCTGAGGTTGGCTTGGGCTTTCGAGCAAAGTTCGGGGTCTTTCTTGCTAGCGGGTGTGGGCGCGGAATCAGTGCCTTTTTTGGCAACCGTTTTATCAGTCTGGGTGTTATATTTAACCGGTGTACTATGCCCTGTTTTGGTTGTGATTGATTTGGCCTCTCGGTTCTTTGGCGGGTGTGCTTGGTAGTGGGTCACCCCCTTGTCATCAACCCATTTGTAGACTTCTTCTGCGGCTAGGTTTGAACTGCTGAGCAGTATGATTGTTAAAGCAGTGACCATCATCAATAAACGCATGTCGACAAATCCTCGGTAATTGTTGGTCGTTCGTTCCCTAATATTCCGTACTATACCGCCAATTTCGCGCGAAATGCATGTACTTCAGCTCAAAATGAACTTTTTACCCGATAAAACAGCCCGTTCCCTTGACTTTGCTGGCAAGTTTGCCAGAATTGCGCTTTCGCAGGGTAGAGAATAGATTTAGCCGATAAGCTCGGCAAGACAAATCGATACACGGCAAGCCAACCGTTTGCTGCTTCCAGCCTGAGTGCGTAGGTCCGTCCACCGACGTTGCCTGGTCAGCCCCACAACACTAAAAATGTAGGGAGCCTGATGAAGATCCAGTTATTATTAACCGTGACACCTCAGGGTGCCTTAGCTTCATTCCTATGATGGATGTGGCGAGGCGATCTATGGGCGATAGTCGTATATTGAAAATTAGTAGTAGGCAGTAAAATGAGGAGTACAGAGGTGGAAATGCTTTCGGGCGGAGATATGGTTATAAGAGCCTTGCAAGATGAAGGTATCGAACACGTTTTTGGCTATCCAGGTGGTGCAGCCTTACATATTTACGATGCGATTTTTCGGCAAGACATTGTCAAACATATTCTAGTTCGGCACGAACAGGCCGCAGCGCATGCTGCAGATGGCTATTCGCGAGCGACTGATCGAGTGGGTACGGTATTGGTGACCTCCGGTCCTGGTGCCACCAATACTATTACAGGTATTGCGACGGCTTATACCGACTCCATTCCTATGGTTGTGATATCCGCACAGGTAGCCACAGACAAAATTGGTGAAGACGCTTTTCAAGAAACCGATATGGTGGGTGTTTCTCGCCCTGTTGTTAAGCACAGTTTTCTGATCAAGCACGCCAGTGAAATTCCCTTGGCAATCAAGCAGGCTTATTATATTGCGTCTACTGGGCGCCCCGGCCCCGTGGTGGTTGATATTCCAAAAGACTGCACTGATCCAGCGCATAAATTTGAATATGAATACCCCAAGAAGGTTAAGTTGCGTTCTTATGTGCCTGTTGATCGTGGTCATTCGGGACAAATTAAAAAAGCGGTGCAAATGCTGCTCGATGCTAAGCGCCCCGTGATTTATGCCGGTGGCGGTGTGATACAAGGCGGTTCTTCGGCGCTACTGGTCGCACTGGCAAAAGCCTTAAATTATCCGGTTACAAACACGCTTATGGGCTTGGGTTCTTTCCCCGCCAGCGACCGCCAGTTCATAGGTATGCTGGGTATGCATGGTACCTTTGAAGCCAATACCACAATGCATCACGCCGATGTTATTTTAGCGGTTGGTGCTCGATTTGATGACCGAGTAACTAATACACCGGGCAAATTTTGTCCTTCGGCCAAGTTTATCCACATCGATATTGACCCTGCCTCAATATCGAAAACGATTACCGCTGACGTGCCTATCGTTGGCGCAGTGGACAGTGTGTTGACTGAAATGTTGGCACTGCTGAAAGACACTAAAGAAAGCCCTGACGCCGAAGCGATTAATGATTGGTGGTCGCAAATAAATGAGTGGCGAGCGAGGCACGGCATTTACACGGAATCGCGTTACAACACCGACGGCAATATGATTATGCCGCAGGACGCAATCAAAGCGCTTCACGAGGCGACAGGTGGTGATGCCTACGTGACTTCTGACGTGGGTCAGCATCAAATGTTTGCTGCTCAATACTACTTGTTCGATAAACCCCGCCGCTGGATCAACTCTGGTGGTCTCGGCACGATGGGCTTCGGTATTCCGGCCGCTATGGGTGTTCAGATGGCTGAGCGCGATGCCGTAGTGGCGTGTGTCACGGGTGAAGGCAGCGTGCAGATGTGTATCCAAGAGCTGTCTACGCTTAAGCAATATAATTTACCCATAAAAATCATTTGCTTGAATAATCAGGCCTTAGGCATGGTTAAGCAGTGGCAAGACATGGTGTATGACGGGCGTTATTCTGAAATCCACTATGAGGAATCGCTACCGGACTTTGTTAAGTTGGCTGAAGCTTATGGTCATGTTGGCATTCGGGTTACTAAGAAAGAAGAGTTGAAAGCAAAAATGGAAGAGTGTTTTAGCCTTAAAGATCGTGTTGTTTTTATGGACATAATGGTTGACCCGTCTGAGCATGTATACCCAATGCTGGTGGCTCCCAATGGCTCTATGCGCGATATGTGGTTAAGTAAAACGGAGCGCACATAATCATGAGAAGAATTATTTCTGTTTTGATGGAAAATGCTCCAGGTGCCTTGTCGCGAGTAGTGGGATTGTTTTCTCAGCGAGGTTACAACATCGAGTCTTTGACTGTGGCGCCCACGGAAGACGACACCTTGTCGCGATTGACACTCACGACCATTGGTAATGATCATAAAATTGAACAAATCACCAAGAACTTAAATAAGCTAGTTGATGTGGTTAAGTTGGTTGATCTTACTGAAGGCGCGCATATTGAACGTGAGCTGATGCTGATTAAAGTTAAGGCGACAGGTAGCTTGCGTGCAGAGATCAAACGTAATGTTGATATTTTCCGCGGTCAAATTGTGGACGTAACTAGTACGGTTTATACAGTTCAAGTGACCGGCACCAGCGATAAACTTGATGCTTTTGTACATGCTATCGGTGAAGCTGCTGTGTTGGAGGTCGTTCGTTCTGGTGTGTCGGGCATCGGCCGCGGCGAAAAAATATTGAGTTTGTAATCGTGTTTACTGAGCCGGCCAATTGTTTAGGCTGGCTCTATAAACCATAAAAAAACCCGCCAATTCAGCGGGTTTTTTTATGGCTGACCGCTTTTTGCAAAGACGGTCAGATGAACTCTTGAATTAAACGATTTTTTGCATCGATGTCATATAAGAGCGCAATTCTTCACCTACGAATTCAACCGGGTGGGTGCGAATGATTTCGTTTACAGTGATGAGCTCTTTGTTGTCTACACCTAAGTCCTTAAGCTCTAGGCCCTTACCAATTACGTCGGTTTCAATACCCTTCATGAAGTCGGCTAGCAGTGGGCGGCAAGCGTGATCAAATAGGTAGCAGCCATATTCTGCAGTATCTGAAATCACAACGTTCATCTCATACAACTTCTTGCGAGCAATAGTGTTGGCAATGAGTGGGGTTTCGTGAAGTGATTCGTAATAAGCTGACTCATCGATAATGCCTGCGGCAACCATGTTGTCAAATGCCAGCTCAACGCCAGCTTTAACCATGGCAACCATCAGGATACCTTTGTCATAGAATTCCTGTTCAGTGATTTCTGCATCGGTATTCGGGGTTTTTTCGAACGCAGTCTCAGCTGTGGCGGCACGCCATTTTAACAAATTAACGTCGTCGTTGGCCCAGTCAGCCATCATGGTGCTAGAGAATTCGCCTTCGATAATGTCATCCATGTGTTTGGAAAACAAAGGAGACATTATGCCTTTCAACTCTTCAGCCAATTTGAAAGCTTTGATTTTCGCCGGGTTGCTCAAGCGGTCCATCATGTTGGTGATGCCGCCGTATTTCAGGCCTTCGGTAATGGTTTCCCATCCGTATTGAATCAATTTCGAGGCGTAAGCGGCGTCGATACCTTTTTCAACCATCTTGTCAAAGCACAGAATTGAACCCGTTTGCAGCATGCCGCAAAGAATGGTTTGCTCGCCCATTAAGTCTGATTTTACTTCAGCGATAAATGAAGATTCTAGACAGCCAGCTCGGTCACCGCCCGTAGCTGAAGCATAGGCTTTTGCAATTTCCCAGCCTTCGCCTTTCGGGTCATTCTCAGTGTGTACCGCAAGTAAAGTTGGTACACCAAAACCGCGCTTGTACTCTTCACGAACTTCAGTGCCAGGGCATTTGGGGGCAACCATAACAACGGTAAGGTCAGGGCGAATTTGCATGCCTTCCTCAACAATGTTGAAGCCGTGCGAATAAGATAGGCAGGCGCCTTCTTTCATAAGCGGCATAATGGCCGTCACTACAGGAGTGTGTTGCTTATCGGGTGTCAGGTTGAGTACGAGGTCGGCGCTGGGAATCAATTCTTCATAAGTGCCAACCGTGAAGCCGTTCTCAGTGGCCCACTGCCAAGACTGACGCTTCTCGTCGATGGCTGATTGACGAAGAGTGTAGCTGATGTCCAGGCCGCTATCGCGCATGTTCAAGCCTTGGTTTAGGCCCTGTGCACCACAGCCGACAATAACAATTTTTTTGCCTTTTAAGTATTCGCAGCCATTGCCGAATTCGCTTTGATCCATAAAACGACATCGACCGAGTTGCTCCAGTTTTACACGTAGGGGCAGGGTGTTGAAATAATTAGCCATTGAGATAACTCCGAAAAATTTATGAGGCCTGGGTTGGAGCGGCTGGCTCCAGTACAGAATGAACGTAAAATAACCGATTTTCTGTGTTGCGTAAAATGATATAATTGGTTTACTGTATTGCGAATTTCGACATAGTGATTTATGGGGCGCCCTCCAATTGGGTGGCGAGTTCACCAATTATAGAAAGGTTTTCAAATTATGGACGCTAGAGAGATGCGGGCCTTTTTGTCGTTAGCAAATCTGCTGCATTTTGGTCGCGCCAGCGAAGCAAGTCATATGAGCCCTTCTGCGCTAAGCAGGAGTATAAGAAGAACTGAAGGCGAATTAGGTGCCGAGCTCTTTCGACGCGATAAGCGCAGCGTTGCTCTGACTCGCGCTGGGCGGCTGTTCATCACTTATTGTGAAGAGTCGCTAGCTCGCCGGTCGGCACTGGAGCACAGCTTAAATAAAGAAACAGCTGAGCTTCAGGGAGAGTTGCGCCTGTATTGCTCGGTAACGGCTAGTTACAGTTATTTGCAGAAGATTTTGCCGGCGTTCCGCCTCCAGCACCCGGGGATTGAATTGAAATTGCGGACAGGTGACCAAGCTCGCTCCGTTGCGAGAGCTTTGGCGGGGGAAGACGATATCGTCATTGCCGCAGAGCCGCAGAAGCTCTCTCCTCGCCTAAAATTCCAAGAGCTCGGTCGTTCAACGCTCCGGTTTATTGCGCCGACCACCCCTTGTGCGGTCAAGGAGCGTCTAGAATCCCCGATAATTGACTGGGAGAGTCTGCCTTTTATAGTGGCCGAGACGGGCATCGCCCGAGAACGCTTGGATCATTGGTTTAAGTCTCAGGGGATTAAGCCTTATCGCTACGCACAAGTTTCCGGTCACGAAGCTATTGTGACTATGGTGGGGCTAGGATTTGGTGTTGCACTGGTGCCAGAGATTGTTATCAATAGCAGTCCCATGAAGTCGAGTGTGCATTTTTTGGATGTTGAGCCTAGTTTTTCCCCTTTTGGAATTGGAGTTTGTGCGCTGGCATCTAGAATAGAGGACCCTTTAGTGAAGGCGTTTTGGGACGTCGCGACAAATTTAAGTGCCGGCGAATGAGTGGTGGTCACTGCTGATTCAGTGGATTATGATGTCGGCCATGTAAATGTATCCAACAAAAAGTAGAAGTATATGAGCTCCGATTCAAATAATTCGCAGGAAGATCAAGACAGGCCTGCCAGTACAAGTGGCGATATTGAAGGCATGATCCCTATTGATGAGCACGTTGAAGAAGTTCACGAAAATGGCATGACTGTTAGTAGGAAGGGTGTATACCTTCTCCCGAACTTGTTCACTACTGCGGCCCTTTTTAGTGGTTTTTACGCAATCATCTCTGGTATGAACGGCAAATTCGAAGATGCGGCCATCGCTATATTTGTCGCTATGGTAATGGATGGGCTTGATGGTCGGGTGGCTCGTTTAACGAATACTCAAAGTAAGTTTGGCGAGCAGTACGACAGCCTTTCTGACATGGTTTCATTTGGTGTTGCCCCCGCATTGGTGATGTTCGAGTGGGCGCTCGTAGATTTGGGGAAGTGGGGGTGGGCAGCGGCTTTCTGCTATACGGCCTGTGCAGCACTTAGGTTGGCTCGCTTTAATGCCCAAATAGATCAGGTAGATAAGGGTGTTTTCGTTGGGCTCAATAGCCCATCGGCGGCGGCCCTTATAGCGGGGGCTGTTTGGGCTGGCCACAGTGCAGGTGTTCCTTTTGAGTTGGCGGTGTTGCTGGCTTTACTCACGGCCTTAGTGGGCCTCTTGATGGTGTCTAACTTTAGTTATAACAGCTTCAAAGGTATTGATCTGAAGGGGCGGGTGCCGTTCTTTAAGATGTTGCTGGTTATCCTACTGTTTGCGGTGATTAGCGTTAACCCTCCGTTGGTATTGCTGCTCTTATTTACCCTGTATGGTTTTTCGGGCCCAGTCGCCTGGGTGTGGGCAAAGTTCAAACCCAAGCAATAAAGCCAAAACTAAGGCTTTAATCGCAGAGCCGGGCGCGCTGCGATTAAAAAATTGTACATCTCCATTATTGGTCTATAGTTTTTCTTACCTCCGTGAATCGCGCGGAATGCCCTGTTTATAAGCCTTCTCGGGCTTGTTTGATGCAGGCTAAAACAAGCAGTTTGAAAATAAATTAAACTTTTCCTTGCCTCTGAGAAGTGGCTGGGTATAATGCCCGTCCTCCCAGCTGAACGACGTTAGTTTTCACTGGAAGGTTCGAAGTTAGGCCATTGATTTTGTTAAGAAAATCACCAACTTCGAAGCTTGTAAAAACTTTTAAAATTAAGTGTTTACAAGCGAGATTAGATGCGTATAATGCGCATCTCGGTTTGAGGCAAGCCCTCGCCGATTAGCTCTTTAACAAAGTAATCAAGCAATGCGTGTGGG
>Ga0209184_1001226_pt1 | contig 18302 bp, 14 predicted proteins | sample EN8Hudsemesocosm_2_FD_184627 | JGI IMG/M metagenome (GOLD analysis project Ga0209184, IMG submission 184627) | Methane-oxidizing microbial communities from mesocosms in the Hudson Canyon - EN8C Hudson Canyon (SPAdes) (version 2) | ecosystem: Environmental > Aquatic > Marine > Cold seeps | place... | reverse complement strand
ATAAAATTGGTATTTGTTATTGATTTTCCATCAACTCGAGGAACTTCAATACTAAAACAAGAGCCTTTCCCCAAAACTGATCGAACCGATATTTTTAACTCTAGAAGCTTGGCAATACGCTCTGATATCGCCAAACCTAAACCAAGCCCTTGTTTTTCTTGAGTTTGAGCTAAACGTTCAAATTCTTTAAATATTTGTTGCAGTTTCTCTTTAGGGATTCCAGGACCATTATCCCAAACTTCAATTTTAACCATATTTTGTTTATGCCTGACACCTAAAACCACTTTTCCCTGATGACAATAATTAATGGCATTAGACAAAAAGTTTTGAATAATTCTGCGTAACATTCGTTGATCGCTTTCAATGAAACAACTACTAGTAACATAAGTAAACTTAATGCCTTCTTGTTTAGCTAATACGGAAAATTCATTACTTAAAGGGGTTAATAATTCACTTATTGAAAAATGATTAAGCTTGACGCTTTTTGAACTACTATCAAGTTGTGATATTTCAACTAAATCGGATAACAAGGATTCAACTGCCGTTAAGGAGTTTTGAATATTACTCGCGAGTTCATTTAGCTCAGTCCCTTTTACTTTTTTCTTCAACATGTCGGTAAATAAAGATAGAGCATTAAAGGGTTGCATTAAATCATGGCTGGCAGCAGCTAAAAAACGAGTTTTACTGCTATTGGCAGCTTCAGCTTCAGCTTTAGCTAAGGTTAACTCAAAAGTTCGATTTTGAACGCGCTTTTCTAACATTTCGTTAGCTTGATGTAAGGCTTTTTCTGCATTGATGTGGGCCGTTATATCTGAAAACGTACTAACAAACCCTCCTGCAGGCATAGCTTGTCCTCGTATTTCAATAACGACCCCGTTGGGCATTTCTCGTTGGAAGTGATGACTATTACCTTGACGCATATGTTCTAAACGACGTGCTACTAATTTTTCTTCTTCTTTGTCTGTACATTCTTGGTCTGAGAGTAGGCCTTGCTTGGCATTGTATCTAATGAGATCAGCGATTGGCCTACCGACAATAACAAAGTTTTCAGGATAGTTTAGTAATTCGACATAGCGATGATTCCATGCTACTAAACGCATATCTGCATCAACAACACTAATGCCTTGTTCAATATTTTCTATGCCCGCTTGCAAAAGCTCACGATTAAATTGAAATAGTTTGCTTGCCTCATCAACAATGTTGATTACATCTTCAAATGGCATTGCTTGCTGTTTAGTTGCTGCTTTCATCACCATACGAGTAGATGCAGACCCCAATACACTTGATAATTGCAGGCGGGTATATTCAATTAGATCAAGACTAGCTTTTTGATTACTTATGATTTTATTTTTTGTACTTAATTGAAGTAATTTTGTTGCTGTTTGTTCATTCACAAAGCGCTGTAATAATTGATATAAATCTTTAACGGTTAAGCTTAGTTCAAATGTATTTTGATGTTTATCTATAAACAGTTCAGTTTGTACTTTTTCACCAACACTTCTATGTGTTACTAAAGAAATAATAATAAAGCAGGCACTGTTGGTTAGTAAGCTCACAAACAAACCATGGGTAATAGTATCAAATGAAGAAAAGCCAAATAAGGCATATGGCTTTAACCAAGCTAGACCAAATAAACCGTTGTTTAGCCAATAAGAATTTGGAAATAATGTTGGCAACAATAAAGTATACAACCAAATAACACTACCAACGATGAGAGAGATAAAGGCTGCTTTGGTGGTGGCTTTTCGCCAATATAAAGCGCCAAAAGCAAGTGGTGCGAGTTGGGCAATTAGTACAAAAGACAATAAACCTATAGTCGCAAGGTGATTTTGTTGGTCGATAATACGTTCAAAGGCAAATGCAAACAATAATAGCAACGCAATAGCTATGCGACGTATATTCAACAATGTGCCGGCAAGTTGGCTTTTTTTATTGGTAATATAACTGTTGTAATGTAATAACAAAGGATTAACTATTTCTGTGGTTACCATGGTACTCAGTACTATGGTGGCAACAATAACCATACTTGTTGCAGCAGCTAAGCCGCCAATATAAGCAAGCCCAGCTAACCCCGCGTTCTGGAAAAACAATGGAATGGTAATCACATAAGTATCAGCATTAACACTACCACCAGGAAATAAGTTTTGTCCAGCAAGCGCAATTGGTAAAACAAAGATATTAATTGAAATTAGATAAAGGGGGTATAACCAACGTGCTGTCTTTAACTCATTCTCATGATTATTTTCAATTATGGTCATGTGGTATTGTTGTGGCAAAATAAAGATGGTAATCATACCCAGCACTGCTTGAGATATAGCAAAGTATGTTGCGGTTGTGTGTTGAGTTTGAGGAATATTTTCTGCTTGATAAAATAAATCGTTGACACCATCAAAAATGAAAAATGTAGCAAAAATACCAATAGCGGTTAAAGCAAATAATTTAACGACAGAACTAAAAGCAATTGCCAATAACAGACCTTGATTTTGCTTATTAACAGCAACTTGGCGTGCACCAAATAAAATACTAAAAATTATTAATACGATTGTGACAGTAAATGTTGTACTGATACCTGATTGAAATGAGCCGGTTAATAAATCAAAACTTTTACCAATAGCTCGGAGCTGTAAGGCGATATAAGGAATGGTACCTAATAGCGCTACTAAGGTAATTGTTGCGGCAATTTTAGGCGATTTATCATAACGACAGGCAATGAAATCAGCAATAGAGGTAATATTTTGTTGTTTGCTTATATGCAGTATTCGCTGCAGCACTGGCCAAGCAAATACAAACGCGATAATTGAGCCAATATAGACTGGTGCAAGCCAGTATCCTGTTGTAGCTGCTTGGCCAACAGTACCATAAAAAGCCCATGAGGTGCAGCTAACTCCCAACGATAAGCTATAAATCCAAGGCTTGTTTAGCCAATTTTTATTGGCTTGACTTTGCCCCCAATAGGCAACAATAAATAAAAGCAATAAATATCCAATGGATATTAAAGTGACTAGGTATGTGTCTAGAGAAAGCCAAATTTGCAAAGAGTAACCTCTATCAAGTTGTTGCTTAAAAAGAAAATTTAGCTAGTTTACCATGAAATAAAACTCAGCATAACGAACGAAGGTAGTACATCATTGTCGTTTTTATTAAAGTAAAGTGATTACAAGTAATAAATCATTTGAAATAACATACATGAAAATTTCCTATATATGCAATAAATACTTTGTTGAAACCATTGTTTTTATTAGTTACACATTGTTTGCTATGGCATGGGTTGGTGGTACTGCAAGCATGGGGCAAATTATGTCAAGCATGCAGATAGATAGCTTAGCATCTGCAAGTTTTATTAGTGGTGCAGTTACTTTGGCTAAAATAGTCGGTACGTTTATGGCTGCTTGGTTAGCAATTAAGTTAGGTGTTAAACGTGCCTTTTTTGTTTCAGGAGTCTTGATCTCCATCGGCTTGTTAACTCCTTTTGCGCCAAATTATGAACTGCTCTTAGTCAGCCGATTTCTCATGGGTTTAGGTGGCGCTTTTATGATTGTTTATTTTAATCCTATCGTTATGTCTTGGTTCCCCCCTGAAGAGCGTGCCACTATCAACGGTATTAATGCTGTGGCCTTTAATTTAGGGACAGGTATTATTTTATGGCAAATGGCTAACTTTAATGCGCTAACAGGAAGCTGGCAAAACACTTTAATTATTTTTTCTGTCGCCAGTATAGCTTTAAGCTTTGTTTGGCTGTTTGTTAAAGAACATATATCGCATCACCAAGTGAATGAACAAAAAAAAGTTGAAGCGCATTACACTTATAAAAATGGATTAAAAGATAAATTTACTTGGATTTATGCATTAACTTACTCAGGTATTTTAGCCTTCTATTTATGCTTATTTACTTTCTATCCCAAAGCGGGCATAAGTCAAAGTGCTTTGCTTATTGGTTTTGGTATTATTGGCACCTTAGCGGGGATTATTTTTAGTAAAAAAGTGACTTTGCGAGTCCCCGTTATTCGTTGGTCTGGGCTTATTATTACTATTACCGTCTTTGGTTTGTCATTTAGTAGCTCAGAGTTTGTACAAACATTGAGTGCGATGACGTTAGGTTTTTTCATCTTTTTTCCAGTAACGGCCTTAATTACTATTCCCCATGAGTTACCTAAAATGACAGGGCAAAGAATCACTGTGATTTTTAGTTTGTTCTATTCCATAAGTTATATGGTGGGCACTTTGGCTTTATGGTCGTTTGGTAAGTTGGTAGACATCAATCAGGGGGATTATACCTGGGCATTTGCATTTACCACTTTAATTAGTTGTACCTTTTTTATTGGTAGTTTTTTCTTAACGGAAACAGGTAAGAAAATAAGCGCTAGCGAAGAGGCGTTAGCCGCTAAGGAGTCTACATGCGAGGGATAATATCTGAAAAATTAGCGCCTTTTATATCACAGGCTAATGAGGCGTTGGCACAAGCGAAAGCCGAAGGAATGAAATTTTCACCTGAACTTATTCGATCAAACATCAATAAATTAGCTCCGATGATAGGAGATGGTCCTGAACTAACCTTTGTAGAAGATAGATCCTTTACTGTTGATGTACGGGTTATACCTGTACGAGTTTATAGTCCTGCGCCAGAGCAAGCACTTCCCGTTGTAATTCATTATCATGGCGGTGGACATATGTGTGGGAACGTAGAATTATACGATCCTATTTGCCGTAAAGTGGCGGCTCAAGGGCAATGTATTGTTATTAGTGTTGAATATCGCTTGGCACCTGAGCACCCATACCCTGCAGGCATTGAAGATTGTCAGTATGTATTGGCTCACTACCAACAGTGCCTAGTCGATCTAAAATACTCTGATGCAATATACATTATGGGTGACAGTGCTGGCGGTGCCATTTGTACAACGTTAGCCATGAATAGCCAAACAGATGCAAATTTAAAAATAGATAAGCAAATTTTAGTTTACCCTAGTGTTGATTATCATGGTGGGCATGCCTCTTTGACAGAAAATGGCTCTGGATATTTATTAGAGTTAGATAAAATATACTGGTATTTTCAGCAATACTTTCAAGGCTACAAAGACTTTAAGTCAGCTTCACCATTGTACGGGAAAATGTCTTGCTTACTACCAGATACATTGATCATAACGGTCGGTTGCGATCCTTTAAGAGATGAAGGTTTAGCATATGCCACAGCTGTAAAAAATGCAGGGGTGAGAATACAGCATCATCATTTCGATGACCTTCCCCATGCTTATATGCTACTTGATAGTTTGGTGGCTGATGAATGTCAGCAAACCTATCAAATGATTGTCGATTTTATCAAAAAATAACAGTTACTATACCTAAGGGATTTCATGTTAGTTACTAGCCAGTTACACCAATTTTATCAAAGCTTTTCCACTGAATTTGGAGCCATTATAGAGCAACCTCAAATCGCTTTTGAACAATATGGCCAGATTGATGGTCCGGTCATTATTTTAGCCCATGGTGGTTTATCTAGTCATCATGCAGCAGGACGCTACCAAAAAGATGATATTTTACCCGGTTGGTGGGATGGTTTAGTTGGTGAGGGCAAAGTGTTTGATACTAGCAAATATCGCATTATTTCAACCAATGCTTTAGGCAGTATGTATGGCACGAGTAGCGCGTTAACTATTAACCCTGCCACGGGGAAGAAATATGGTGCATCATTTCCTATGGTGACCATGGTGGATCAAGCCAAATTTTTATATAGGTTTTTGCAAGAGTTAGGTATCAATCATATTGAATTAATGGCTGGGCCATCTATGGGATCACTGCTAACACTAGAAATGGCAGCTCAATATCCTGATTTTATTGGCAAGGCTATCTCAGTTGCTACCGCGGGTAGAATGACACCTGATGGTTTAGCTATGCACCATTTCATGATTAACACAATTAAAATGGACGCAGACTTTAACAAAGGTGATTACGATGATTCTTCACCATTAACGAGTATGCGTATTGTTGCCCAGGCGATTAAATTTTATTATATGCATGAAAATATAATTAAAAAATTGTGTTGGGATAACGTTGAAGAGAGCAGTGATAGCCAACAGCAACGTAGTGATAATGTTAGTGAATTTGTTCAAGGTAATTCTGATCAAGAAATAATAGGTCGTGATGCCAATTGTTACATTACTACTCTGAATGCTATTAACAGTTTTGACTTAGGTAAAGGGCAGGTAAATTTTACTGCGGGTGTGCAACGTATTAAGTGTCCAATATTGTTGATGAACATAGATACTGATAGAGAGTTTAATGTGAAATGGGCACAAGAAGTGGCTGATATATTGAATAGACAATTTGATGAAAAGGTTGAGCCTTTACAAGCACAACTACACTTGATTACCTCAGATTGGGGGCATTTAGGCTGTGTGAAGGAAGTTGAACAGCTTACTATGCATATAGACAGCTTTCTCAACCTTCCAGTTTCAACTTGTGAGTCCTAATAACACCTACCATCTACAAAGAAAAGCGCGAATAACTGAAAAAACATCCATGCCCATACATGGAGGCGGCATTGTGTTTCCAATTTGGCAATGAAATAGTTAAAAATTCAAACCGAAAACTGTACTACTAAAGAGCCATGGCCATGTATGAAAGTAAGTACTAAATTGGTTAGGCAAAAAATGGAGCCATGAACATGGCTATAAAACCAATAATAAACAGAGATTAAGGCTTATTTACAATGAAAAAAAATTATTACAATATGTTTAGAATAATATTACTTATAACATTTGTGCTTACGGGTGCCAAGGTTATGGCAGCGGATGAATGTTATTCTGGTGAAGGGATACATGTTGATTCAGGTATCACCTCAGACTTTAATAACTGGTTAAATAATAATGGCTATGGTGACTATGGTTTAGATCGTAGTGATTTAGAAGGCGGCAGTTTTGGCGGCAAAGTTTCAAGTGAAGATTGTGCTATTAAACAGCCTGTTATTTTTGTGCATGGTAATTCAGACCGATGCTTGGGTGGTTTAATTGATGGTTGGCAAAATTCAATAGAATACTTCAAATTGAAAGAGTATCGTTCAGCTGAATTATATTGCACCTCTTACGGCACAGGTTCAGCATTAACAGCTTCCACTAATTATCATTCGAAAGATTTCATTATGCGTATTCGTAAAATGGTAGAAGCTGTCAAAGCATATACAGGTGCCGAAAAAGTCGACATTATTGGCCACAGTATGGGCGTAACATTAGCGCGTAAAGCCATTAAAGGTGGTTGGGCTACTGATTTATTGGCTGGCGGTGATTATTATATAGGTGGTGCACTTACTTCAAGTGTTGACACCTTTGTTGGTATTGCTGGCGGAAATCAGGGTTTGGCTACTTGTTATTTAACCGGTCCTACAACACCAGGTTGTGGCTCTACAAATGGATTTTATCCTGGACAAATGTGGTGGGGCATTGTATTTGGTCAATCAGACTTCTTAAAAGAATTGAATCAGGGATCTGGTTATGAAGGGAGTTACCGTTATTCTATGTGGTCTAGCGTTGATCAAGTTGTTACTGGAGCTTGTATTGTTTGGTTTAAAAACACCTGTCAAGTGCCAGGTCAAACAGGGGAGAAATCCTTTAATTCATATCCATACGGGCATATTGGCTTAAAAGATGAAACTGGTTACTATCAGTACCGTATGGTGAATGCTCATGCTACTGATTAGTTAAAGAAGGTTACCAAGCAATCTAAATTTATAGGTTGCTTGATTTGTACAATTTTTCAAATCAACTACACTCAGGCTAACTTCTTCTAATTTATGTGAATCAATGCGAATAGCTAAATGGCTTTCTTTTTTGTTGTACTTTGTATTGTGTCTGAGCAGTGCAGCAGATAAGCAAACCGCAACATTGACTTTAGCTTATGTAGAATTTCCACCTTTTACTTTCACGAATAAAAATGGTCAAGCTGATGGCTCTTTGCTTGAAAAAGCACAACACATAGTTACTCTAGCAGGATATGAGTATAAGACTATCGCACTACCAGCCAAAAGACTGATTAAATATTTACTTGCAGGTAAAGTTGATATTTGGATCGGCATCAAGCAGGCAGTTGAGTTAAGAAATGAAGTGTTGATCAGTACACAACAAATTGGCAGTGCTTCTCTAAATATATATGCGTTAAACAACAAAAAAGTTACTCAGCTATCGGAACTACATAACCATAAAGTTATTATTTTACGTGGGTATAATTATGGTGGTGCAATTGATTATATTATCGACAGCAAAAATAACATTAAAACTTTTGTCACTAATACGCATGAATCAGCTTTTAATATGTTAGCAACAAAAAGAGCTGATTACCTATTAGCTTATCAACACCCTGCTAATCTCGCTTTACAGAATATTTATATTGAAGGGCTTGCTATAAGTAACCTTTCCCAATTGCCACTATATTTTATTATTTCAAAAAAAACTGCTGACGCAGATATTGTGTTAGCTAAACTTGAACAGACATTAAAAACTATTAAGTCAAATGATTAGCTTTAATTCGCTAATCAAAAAACGTTATAAGTGAGCAAGAACGTTTTAACTCGAAAACAATAAAATGAACTTTTACTCCCATTTCTGCTGCTTTAGGTCAGGTTCTGAAATTTTTCATGACCTATTTATCCAACAAAGGTGGTGGCAATTTAACTCAAATCCATTTCTCAAATAAGAATTATGAGCCAAATGACGCTGATAGCCAGTATCCAAATGCACACCTTCCAAATTAAGTTCTACAGCTTTATCCTGTATATGTTTTAACAATAATGTTCCGTACCCTCGACCGCATTGTTCGGGCAAAGCAATCAAATCATCTATATATATAAATCGTCCCCAAGCCATAGTTGTCATCAATCTATAGCCAACTGCTGCAACGACATCCCCTACAATTTCTACAAATGAAATAATATATCCTTCATCTACTTGCTTATCCCACAGACTAATAAAATCTTGTTCACCCTTAATGTGCGGGCGCAACTCCTTAAATAACGGGTAGCAAGCCTTCAATTGGCTATCAGTTTTTGCTTCTTGAATTTTCACTCCTTTGACATACTTTTCCGTTATTATTTCATCAATTGTGAGGGAGACTTCATTCATTTACTTCTTCCATTTGTTATAAATCTAGGAATAGTCTATGACACTGTAATAAATTGAATATACTACTTTAGTTCCATAGCACCCCGAGTATTAGCCATTGGGTACCAAGCTATAACCACTACTTGTTTACCTTTATAATCACTTAGTTGATAATAATCACCATTGGTTGCTTGTAATTTAAAGTTTGGTGCTTGTTCACCAACTTTCAAGTCTGTTGCTAACAAACTAAAGCAGTATTAAGAGTTAATTTTTAAAGAAAGTTAATAATTCCTTAACCAATTGTTCACTGTTATCTTCTGGTACAAAATGATTGCCATCAATATTCACTGAAGGATAATTTTTAGCACCTGGAATTAATCGAAATAAGATATCATCTTTATCTTGCCACATCGCATCTTGAGTATCCCCCCAGATAGTTAAAAACGGTTTGTTAAATTTCGCCATATTTTTCATTGACATAAAATTTATATCGCTATCTGGATGCAATGGAGATTCAGGGAACATAAATGGAAATTGACGTAATGCAGCTTTATAACTTTCATTTGGAAAGGGCGCATTATAAGCAGCAATTTCACTTCCGGATAAATTTCTGTTAGTGCCCCAATCCATCACCTGTCCGGCTGAAAAATCAGTACTGTTTTTAACAAAATGTTGCCAATCTCGAAAGCTCTTAGGAATATTTTCTGTTCCCGTAAACATATAAGCATAAGAAATAGATACTTTATTAAATAATTTTTCTTGACTAGCGACTAAACGGAGACCTAAAACCCCACCCCAATCATGGCCATACAAATGAATATCTCTAAGTTTATTTTTATGAATGAAGTTCTTTAACCAATTCACATGTTGAGCGTAGCTATGATCTTTTGTTCGTCGCAATTTATCAGATTTACCAAAACCAATAAGGTCCGGTGCAACAACACGAAAACCATGTTCAACAAATGTATCAATATAATGACGGTACATATATGACCAACTAGGCATACCATGTAACAAAAGAATAACAGGTGAATGTTTATCTCCCTCATCAATATAATGCATATTTAGCCCTTTATCGACCTCGATAAAATGAGGGCTAAAAGGGTAATCAACCAATTCAGAAAATGCTTCAACAGGTGTAGATAAAGACTCAACTGCAGAGCAAGTAAAAAAAAAGCCACTAAAAAAAATAATGAAACATCTCAAAAACATAATAATTCGCTCATTCATAAATTTGTTAGATACTCAGTTTACTTTGCCACCTTTAAAGGTGATAAAGCTAGGAAGAGAATATATGAATACGTATGCAGATACCTGCAATAGATATGGATAAGTTATTGGGATAAAGCTTTATTACTGTTCTTTCTGATGGCAATGAATTCAGCTTTTTTACACAAGCAGTTTCAATGTACGTTTTTTTGCCTACTTCTTTATACCCGATTAAACAGAGAAGCGATCTAAACGGCGTAGATAAAGCATTATGCCACTAGATTTTCGTTATCAATGGATAAGTACAAGACACTGCTAGCTGCCTTGTACTTATATATTTGTTAAAGTCTAAATAACTTAGAACTTTTATTCTGGGCAGCTACCTACTTCAAAATAGCCATCAGATGTTTCAGCTAACGTTGTTGTGCTAAAGATGTTCCATAATCCCATGTACTCGTTAGAACCTGTTGCATAGGTCAAACCAAAAGAAGCATAGGCACGAGTAGCAGCAGTATGTGCATAATTGTTAGCTGTATGCTCCTGGCAAGTTGCTACGGGCACTTCATCTTCTACTGTAATTGCACGTACTTGTGATGCACTTTCACCATCAGAGAAATCGACAGCATAAGTAATGTTATAGCTTCCAGCAATACAAGAATCAAAGCTATTGCCATTAATAACCACTGAATTGGTGATGTCTCCGGCATTTGCATCGGTAGCAATATAACCAGGCTCTACATAAATTTCGCAGTTATCAAGGGTTAATGGGTTAGCACCACTTAATATTAATGAATTGACATCAATAGGGCAGGTATTAGTAACTGTACAATCGTCAGTTTCTACACGACGGTTGTTCGCAAAGAACCACTCAGTGATCCATTCAGGATAGTTAATGTGGTTATGGTCAATATAATTACCTCCACCAGAACTATTGTTTCCTGCTGGCCAAGCGTGACCCATACCGTTTACTAAAATTTTTGATACGCGAGGACCATCAGCATCACACCATTGGGTTAAATCGCCATGATTACCTGAGCTTGCACCTGGTATGGTATCAGTACCACATGAAGATATAGGCGTATCTTCATTATATACTGCTACGGCAATATCTGCATTGCGATGAGCATGGGCGGGAGATACCGACCCATCTTCTGTACCATGTACAGTATTCCATAATTGGCTATATAAGTGAGATTGATTGTTATAGCCATCTTGATTAGCTAAGGTTTCACAATTACTTTTACCTTGACTGACTGATATTCCAGGGGTGCTTAAATCACTACCAGCAGACCCTGGCGCAGGACCTGCATTAACACCAACACCAGCAAAAATATCAGGAGCTATACAAGACTCTGTGTTCGTCATACCAGCACCTGATGATAAGCCTGTTAAATATACTTGTTTAGGATCGATATTTAATGATGTATCAGCAATCAACTCTTCCACCATTGCAACTAGATATTTAGCATCACTGGAGTCTCGGTTTGTATTCATGCCAGTATGGAAATTCCAACACTTCATTAGCATGCCATAAGTACCTTCTCCTGAAGCTTGTGGTAAGGCAACCACCATGCCGTACTCATCAGCTAAAGGTGCCCAGCCTGCCCCCGCTTTGAAGTCATCATTAGGTTGGCTGCAGCCGTGCAAACTTACCATTAGCGCACGTTTTCCGTTTAATGCAGGGGGTGATGTTGGTTCATAAACAAACGTTTGTAACCCCCCTACGCTTTCTTCACTGCCATTGTTACGCCAGTCTCCGGCATGAGCAGTTGTGGTTAAAAGAGATGTTGAAAGTAACGCTAAAGTTAAGATTTTTTTTAAGCTTGAAGAGCTTGGTAATAATTTTTTGTTCATTATATTTACCTATATTAATTATTTTTATTTATATAATAACCAGCTAATTTTCATTCAATGCTAGCCGGTATATTTACGTTCCATGCTGTTCTTTTATTGAACAAATCAAGTGTAGATAGTAAGTATTTTTTTTTATATAGCACTTTCGTTCAGACACAAGAAAACGCATAAATACGGTTTTATTGGTTTGAGAAGCAAGGAAAGGAGTAGCACTAAAGAGCTATATATTTATTACTCCAACTATATAAATATAAAAGAAAACTGGTTTAATTTAATGATTCAATCAATTGCCCGTATTTCAACTAAATTTGTTCAGCGTTGGCTTCCAGATGCCTTTATCTTTTCTATCATACTCACCGCTATTGTTTTCACCGCAGGTATTTTTTCTCAGAATGAGTCTCCTGCCACTATGGTCAGGTTTTGGGGTGATGGTATTTGGAATTTACTCACCTTTGCTATGCAGGTTATTTTAACGCTAATTACGGGACATGTTCTTGCTCAGTCTAGGCCAGTGAAAATTGGGCTTAGTAAAATTGCCACACTCGCTAAAACCCCATCCCAAGCAATTATGCTAATGACTTTTATCGCGTTAATTGCTTGTTGGTTAAACTGGGGATTTGGTTTGATTGCCAGTGCATTATTAGCTAAAGAGTTAGCTAGACAAGTAAGAGGGGTACATTTTCCATTGTTAGTGGCATCTGCTTATTCGGGTATTTTGATTTGGCATGCGGGGTTGTCTGGTTCAATCCCATTAAAATTAGCCATGGTAGGCGGTGGCTTTGGTGTTGAACAGGTTATTCCGGTATCACAAACGATGTTCAGCTTTCCTATTCTTGTGACTTGCTTGGTTATGCTATTAAGTCTGCCTATTATTAATAGTTTGATGCTCCCTAGTAAACATGAAGTACAAGCCTTTGAGGAAATTCCTATTGAACAGTTGCAAGAAAATTTCATTAATAAAAATAGAACTCCAGCGGAACGTTTAGAAAACAGCGTTATTATTTCCTTTTTACTGGCAGGAATAGGCTTATGGTATTTGTTTATGCATTTTACTGAAGATGGAGCCTTAGATCTTAATAGTTTGAATTTAATATTTCTGGTGTTAGGCATCTTGTTTCATGGCACACCGGCAAGTTATTTAAATGCTGTTAACGATGCGGTAAAGGGCGCTGCTGGCATTGTAATACAATTTCCTTTATACGCAGGTATTATGGGTATGGTAGTGCAATCAGGTTTAGCAACGTCGATATCAACTTGGTTTGTATCAATATCAACAGAAGCTACCTTTCCTGTACTAACCTTTTTGAGTGCAGGCTTAGTTAATCTATTTGTGCCCTCAGGTGGGGGACAATGGGCGGTTCAAGCACCAATAGTTGTTCCTGCAGCTTTATCTTTGGGGGTGCCACTACATCAAGCAGCTATGGCTGTAGCGTTAGGTGATGCTTGGACCAATATGGCACAACCTTTTTGGGCGTTGCCATTACTTGGAATTGCTGGTTTAGGTATTCGCGATATTATGGGTTACTGTATCGTAGCTTTATTGTGGTCAGGGTTTATATTTTCCCTTGGTCTGAGTTTTTTGTATTAGTGCTAGGCCACTTCAAATTCGCGATTTAGACTGTATAATTTAATATGAAATTGTTTGGGTATTAAGCATCAAAAATCTGTATTTACTCCCAAACTGGACATTGAAAAAGCACACGATGCTCAAGACCAGCTTTTCTATGCTTTATTGCCTCTTGGTAGTCAGCACAATTAAACATCGTTAAATAAGCTGCTCGTGACGGATATGAAACGATGATAATTTCATCGCAGTCTTGATCTATATCACCAACAAAAAGTTGTTGGCGCTTTTGTCGGTATACTAGTTTGCCGCCCAATGCTGTTATTTTTGTTAACACCACCTGTAAATATTTATCGTAGGCTGCTCTGCCGCTAAGTTTTGGCATATTTTCTTTAGCTTCATACTCTGCTTCAGCTCTAAACGTAATCAAATTGACCATGGTAAAAGGGCTTGCTTGGTTAGCTTCAGCAAAAGCCGCTAGTTGCGGTATGGTGGGTTCAGTAGTACGCATTGTTGCCTCGCTTATGTAACCGTATAAAAAACCTCACGCTAAGCTAGTGTGAGGTTTTTATTAGTCGTTTAATTTAATTTTTAACTAGTTTTAGTTAAAAATTAAAACTGCATTTCAGGCACATTACCTTCGAACACTAGTTCACCATCGGTTAGCTTGATAATTTCTTCTACGCTCACACCAGGAGCACGTTCAAGTAAATGGAACTTACCGTCTTTAATTTCTATAAAGGCTAAATCAGTTAATACTTTTTTAATGCAGCCTTTACCCGTTAATGGTAGGGAGCAATTAGTTAATAGTTTGGAGTCACCATGCTTTGATGCATGGGTCATAGTGACAATAATATTGTCAGCTCCTGCAACTAAATCCATTGCACCGCCCATACCTTTGATTAACTTGCCTGGGATCATATAAGAAGCGATATTACCATTCACATCTACTTCAAATGCGCCAAGTACAGTTAGGTCAACATGACCACCACGGATCATGGCAAAAGACTCTGCTGAGCTAAACAAAGAAGCGCCTTTTACCATAGTGACGGTTTGTTTACCTGCATTGATTAAGTCGGCATCAACCTCTTCTTCGGTTGGAAATAATCCCATCCCTAATAAGCCATTTTCTGATTGCAGCATAACTTCAATTCCATCGGGAATAAAATTAGGTACCAAAGTAGGAATGCCAATACCTAAGTTAACGTAATCACCATCATTTAATTCTTGAGCAACGCGTTGTGCAATTTGATTTCTTGATAAAGCCATTTTATTCTCCTTAAGCCGTTAACACGGTACGTTGTTCAATACGTTTTTCAAACGTACCTACAATCAATCTATCGACATAAATACCTGGTGTGTGTATTTCATCAGGATCAAGATCGCCTACTTCAACCAGTTCTTCAACTTCTACTACAGTAATTTTGCCTGCAGTTGCAACCATAGGGTTAAAGTTACGTGCGGTTTTACGATAAACCAAATTGCCATGACGATCAGCTTTCCATGCTTTAACAATGGCAAAATCACCAACAATGGCTTCTTCTAAGATGTATTCTCTATCATTATAAGTTTTATGGTGCTTACCTTCTGCGACTAAAGTTCCTACACCAGTTGCTGTATAAAATGCAGGAATACCAGCTCCTCCAGCACGAATTTTTTCGGCTAAAGTACCTTGCGGAGTTAATTCTACTTCTAATTCGTTAGCCATTAACTGACGTTCAAATTCGCCATTTTCCCCGACATAAGAAGCAACCATTTTTTTGATTTGACGCTTAGGTAATAACATACCTAAACCGTAATCTTCTATGCCGCAATTATTAGATACAACGGTTAGCTCTTTAGTTTCTTTTCGGTATATTTCTTTGATTAAATTTTCTGGTATGCCACAAATACCAAAACCTCCCGATACAACCGTCATCCCGTCTTCAAGACCCGCCATTGCTTCTTCGTAACTTGATACTATTTTATCTAGTCCAGCCATTATTGACTCCTTTAAATGTAAATATTATATAAAAGTTGTAATTATTGTGCTGTCCAAGCACCATCCATCGGTAGTGCTGCACCACTTATAGTGTTTGCGGCATCACTACATAAAAATAAAATAAATTCACCAATTTGACGCGGGTCCATCATTTTCGGAACAGCCTGCTTCTGAATAACAATATCGCGTCGTGCTTGCTCAACGGGAATGTCATTTTTATCTGCAAATTGTTGAATTTGATCGGTTAAAATAGGGGTGTCTACAAAACCAGGGCAAATTGAATTGGCAGTAATGCCTTGCTCACCACATTCAAGGGCAACAACTTTAGTTAAACCAACAATACCGTGCTTGGCAGCAACATAAGCGGACTTATTTAATGACGCCACTAAACCATGAACCGAAGCAATATTGATAATACGACCCCAGCCATTAGCTTTCATACTAGGTAATGATTTTTGAATGGTATGAAAAGACGCTGTTAAGTTAATGGCGATAATAGCGTTCCACTTACTTTCTGGAAAAGTATCAACGCCTTCAGTGTGCTGAATCCCTGCATTATTGACTAAGATATCAATTGATCCCATCACATTAATTGCACGTGCCATAAAGGTAGCTATTGCAGCTGAGTCCATTAAATTGGCATTGTCGAATAATGTTTTAATGTTATATTTGGTGGCAAATTCGCTCGCTAAAGCGATACCTTCAGCCTCATCCATTAAACCGTGTAACACTAAGTTAATACCTTGCTCCGCTAATACATGAGCGGTTGCTAAACCTATACCACTTGTTGAGCCTGTGATCAGAGCTGTTTTACCTTTTAACATAATAGTACCCTTATTACTTTGTTCTTTCTAAAATAGAGACATAGTTGGCAACACCTGTACCACCCATATTAAATACACCAGCTTGATTCGCATTGCTTAATTGCATGTCACCGGCTTCGTCACTTAATTGTTTAGCGGCCATAACATGCATAGAAACACCGCTAGCACCAATAGGATGCCCTTTGGATTTCAAACCGCCTGATACATTTACAGGAAGTTTGCCATTGGCATAAACCCAACCTTCTTCAAGGGCTTTATATCCTTGGCCAAACTCAGTTAAACCCATTGCTTCATATTGCATTAGTTCGGCAATGGTAAAGCAGTCGTGTGATTCAACTAAATCGAGATCCCAAATCGATAAATTAGCTTTATTCAGTACTTGTTGCCATGCGTTTTGACAGCCTTCAAGGCGTGTCATATCACGACGACTCATTGGCAAGTAATCGTTAACATGTGCCATGGCTTTCATTGATATAGCGCGTTTAGCATCAGTTAAATTGTCACTGCCTCTAAGTATCACCGCAGCTGCACCATCAGACACTAAAGAGCAATCTGATCGTTTTAGCGGCGACACTATCATTGGGTTTTTTTCTGATTCATTAACACAATAATCAAAGGACACTTCTTTTTGCAGATGGGCTAATGGGTTTTTCATACCGTTAGCGTGATTTTTAACGGCAATTTTGGCAAGAGAGTCATTCACACTTCCATATTTTTCAACATACTGACTGGCAATATGACCAAACACTCCGACAAAACTGCCAAATTTTTCTTCTTCGGCCACATAACTGGCTCGGCCTAATATTCGACCCACTTCGCGGTTAGCTAAGTGAGTCATTTTCTCAACACCAACCACTAATACTGTTTTGGCACGTTTTGCTTCTATGGCATAAGCGCCTGCTTGCATAGCAGCACTGCCTGTAGCACAAGCATTTTCAACTCTTGTAATTGGTAAAAAACGTGGCATGTCCTTATGCTGCAAAACTAAGGAAGAAGTAAAATCTTGTTCAGAAAAACCAGCATTGAAATGCCCCAGAAACACTTCATCAATGTCCTGATAATCTATACCAGCGTGTATCACCGCTTCAGTGATTACTTGGCTAATTAAATCATCCAAGCTAGTATCAGTATGTTTACCAAACTTGGTATGACCCCAACCGATCATAGCTGCTTTTATGTTACTCATTTAGACTCTCTTTAATTATTAATGGGTTTTAATGCGCTAGCCATATTGCTTGCGCAGCTCAGTTTTTAATGTTTTTCCGGTATTGTTTTTGGGTAAACTCTTAACAACAATATATTTTTTAGGCCGTTTATAACGAGCAATATGCTGAACGCAATGCATATCGAGTAGTTTTGTGTCTAATTTTTGGCCACTGGAAGGGACAACAATAGCAACGACTATTTCACCCCATTTATCATCTTTTTTTCCGATAACAGATGCCTCTGAAACATTTCTGTATTGATTTAGAACTTCTTCCACTTCTCTCGGATAAATATTGGCGCCACCACTAATAATCATGTCTTTGGCACGGTCAACTAAAGTAATAAAACCATTCTTATTTTGAATGGCCATATCACCAGTTTTAAGCCAGCCATCGTTAATTGTTTCTGCTGTTGCTTTTTGGTCACTATAATATCCAAGCATCACGGCATTGCCATTTACCAAAACTTCGCCAACTTGACCATCTTCAACTCGATTGCCATATGGGTCTGAAATTTTTACTTTTATACCTAGCATAGGCATACCTACTGAAGCTAAACGCTCTTTATAATCGAGGTGATTA
>Ga0209184_1001224_pt1 | contig 18325 bp, 12 predicted proteins | sample EN8Hudsemesocosm_2_FD_184627 | JGI IMG/M metagenome (GOLD analysis project Ga0209184, IMG submission 184627) | Methane-oxidizing microbial communities from mesocosms in the Hudson Canyon - EN8C Hudson Canyon (SPAdes) (version 2) | ecosystem: Environmental > Aquatic > Marine > Cold seeps | place... | reverse complement strand
TAAAAACCGCTATCAATCCGTCGATGAGTTTAATAAAGACTTTCACAAGCTTACTAAGCGAACACTCACCCAGGTAATCACAATAGCGAGTGTCACGATATGCTCGATCACAGCAGGTTTAAGCTGGATATTCATTTAACCTAAACTGTTCTTGAAACAGAGAGACTAATAATTAACCTAAATTTTGTTTATGGGACATAAGATTGTCCGCCAATTGCGACTTAAGCCGGAGGGGTTGTTGTTTTTGGCTCCGCTGCAGCCAGTCCTTTTTAATAGCAATTGCAGTTGGAGTCGCAACTGGGTATTTATTGGACAAAATAGACAAGCGATTTGGCTTTACCAATGCTCTCATTCAAGCCTTTAAAGAAATTGGGCAGGACTTTTCTAAAATGGAATATGAGTTTAATAGGGGCATACAACAAATCGAGAAAAACCCTGGATTGATTAGTTGCCTTTTTGCCCCCTGCGATATTTACTACATTAGGGGTTACTAATAAACCAAAAGTCAGAAAAAATAGTATTAACTCTATTTTTCCTGGCTGTAATCCCTGCTTGCATATACCCAATTTATGGCAGTATAGTCATCATAAAAAAAATTAATGATGGCGCCCAAAAACTAGAGTTTGATACGGGTTCATTTTATTTATTTTTTATGTCACTGATGATCACCATCAAGATTGTAGAGTGGCTTTCATTAAAAAATAAAGATGGCTTTGCAGCTCAGCATGCAGGAGTCATACTATTATCTAATTTCATTACTGTAGTAATACTCGCTCCAGCTTTATCTTTTGGGATGATTTGGCATATGGAAACGTCGGGGTATGTAAAATGTGCGGACCCCTCCTCTATCTCACGAGTATCTCGAGGGGAGCCCTACATATTTAAATTTAAAAATTGTGAGACATTAACGGAAGTGGAGTGACGTTTACTTGTGCTTAGCGAACCCTTAATTCGCACACTAAAGCAGTGCTTTATATCATAGCTTCCCATTTTACCTAGTCCGGTAAATTTACCGGCACGAGAGAAATTATTTAAGCATACTCTCTGCTTATGCTACTTAAGTTTGTCCTATTTTCCAGTGGTCAGTAATACCACATAACAGCCTCTTAGGGTCATGATCGATATAGCCTAATTGTCTTGATTTCGCTTGCTAGTAAAGCGCTGTTTAAGTTAAAGCTATACTGTTTTGACCTTAGCTAAACCCATAGCTATGAGGTATTAGCGCTAGTTATTAGAGTTTCAGAAAACCCATAGCTTTGGGCCGCAAAGCGATACCTTTTGTATTCTCTAGAATCTGAGCTAAATTAGCTTTACGTAAAGTGCAGCTAATGGAGGCTTCTGAGCAAAAGCACTACCTTTTGGAATGCTGGAAAACCGCTAGCAAGGAGCACAAAGCCAACCCTTTTAGATTCACTAAAAACCGTTGGCTATGAGTGGTGGGGTCCTTTTAGTGTGTCAGCAAACGGCGAGCAAGAACCCGAAAGCGATACCTTTTTATCTCAAGCTCAACACCTAGCTTACTTTAAAAAGTTTTGATAAACGCATTGTGTATGGGCACCGGCCCATCTTGCCCAAGCGACTGGCCAAACTTGCCCACCCAAACCAATTTGCTCTGCGCAGGCTGCTGGATAACTTGCGCACTTTTAGTGGGTTTTGTGCCCACACCCTCGGAATCGTCACACCTAAGTTAAATAAGCACTGTAAGACATAGGTTTACCCTAAAATCGCTATTGCGACACTAATGCCTCTAAGTGAAATTGTAAATAACTCGGAAGATGAGCTGTTAAGTGATCAAGAAGCAGCTAAGAAAAGTGATAAACGTGGACCGATATCCAAGCTACAACAACAGGTTGAGCAGATTGCCCTGCCTCCAAAGGCTAAACAAAAGTTTGTTAGTGATATGCTTGAAACAGTTATTCAACAAGCTGCGCATTAGCCGCAAAATGAAAAAGCCCAGCGATCACTGGGCTTTTTCAAATTTCTAACTTATTAGCCTTATTCTAAAACAACTATTGAACTATCGCTTGTCTTATAGAACTAACTAAATCATTAGCTTTCTCAATTTCATCTTTGCTTAGGCTATTTCTAAGTTGATTAATCTTTGAATCAATTTCTGGTCCCATCTCATTTTCTCTATCACCGAACTTTACAACCAAGAACCATGCTAATGCTTTAACATAATTCTTATGTGTACCAGTTCCGTCCAAATAGCAATCAGCTAAAGCTTCTTGCGAAGTTAGAAAACCAAGTTGAGCTGCATCACACCAATATTCAAAAGCTAAACTATTAGACTGAGGCAACCCAAGACCTTGCTCATGCATCCAACCTAAATAATGCTTCGCTATAGATTGGAATTCATTATTTTCATCATCAATTTGTTTAAAAATATTGGCAGCTCTTTCATATTCACAGTCCTGAATAAGAGCGATAGCTTTAGTAAAGTTTTCTTGATTCATATTTTTTAACTTAAAATTATGTGCATGTACCCTCTGCAAGACATGTACCCGGAGCCCATTGAGGAGGAGGTGGTGGTAAAGGCGCACATTCTCCTTCTGGAGAGAACAATAACGGTACACCTAGGCCGAAATTCATATTCTCTATTGCTTTTGCAACATTCTTTCCTAATTTAAGGATGTTCCCCACGTTGTCAAGCTTCTGACTAGGAGGAATTAAAGGCTTGTCAATGTATTCTTGATTCTTCATTTGTTGATATCGATCAAGAGCAGACTGTCTTTTAGCTAATTGAGCTGCAGACTCACCTTTCTTAGGAGTCGCAATTCTTCCCCCTCCATTTGGTAAACGAACCCATGGTCTTACTAAATTAGGAAGACCACCAAAGAAGCCAGACAAGCCATATGGGTCAGTATAACTTAAAGGGTTGTTGTAAACATAAGTATAGGTATTTGGCCCATCCCCAAGCCCTATAGGGTCACTCTGAATATATCGCCCTAAACTGGGGTCGTAATCCCGATAGTAATTGTAGTAGTACCCTGTTTCTGGGTCAGCATACTGTCCAGGAAAACGTATAGGTTGCTCAATGCTTCCTGATTCATTTTCTAATTGCCCAAAAGGCGTTTTATCTGTGCTCCAAACAACATTTTGGTCTTTATCGGTGACCACTTGAGGCGTACCCAAATGGTCATTATGTATGAAGTAAAGCTGCGACCCGGCAACACTTAATTCTGATAGTAGGACAAAGAGTGCTCCACCAAAAACTATTAGTAATCTATTTAACATAGTGTTCATCCTTTTCCACAATAACAATTAAGATCGCGGATATTTCAATTCTTTATTAGATAGAAATTAGTTTGATTGAAAGTAAATACCTGAAGGGCTAGGAGCACTATTATTAGCTGGTAAACTAGCGCAATCAGCAGCGGCTATATTGTAATAAGTCACAGCCACTGATTTTCCTGTATATAAAGCTGTTTGAAGCGCAGATGCCCAAAACTTACAAACTTCTTGAGAAATTCCATTCACACTTCCATCCAATGCACAAATTCTCTGTTTATCTGTATTCCAGTCACCTTTTAAATAGATTCCGTTACTTGAGTGCACATTAATATTTTCAACTTTCCCTTCACATGAAGGCGATGACTCTGCAATAACATTCATTGCCATTACTGATAAAATAATAGTAATCCATAACTTTCTCATTTCTATTTCTCCAATTTAATTAATTGTTGGGTACACGTTTAATGCTGGAATAAGCGTCATCATTTCAGCCGACACTTCCGAGGTAGTATTGCTAACAGTTGGGTCTGTGCCATCTAGATATTCTTGCAGATTGCTATAGCCGTCTAGATCAAAATCACCTTCAGCGGCTTGATCTAAATTACCAAAATATTGATTTTCCCAGTTATCCAAAAGTGAATCGCCATCAAGATCTTCAGGGTTAGGGTATTCTGTGGCATTATATGCCTCTAGATTCGCATCCAATACATATGCTTTCAAGTCAAGCTGACTACCATCAAAAAACTCAATTAATTCGATTTGCCAAGAAGTGTAATTATTTTCTCGAATCCAATTATAGACTTTGATGTGCTCCCCAGTACTCCCAACATTAATCATTAAGTTGTTACCAGAAAAACTAAAAGCTAAGTCATTTAATGTAATATTTTCACCAAATTTAATTTTATTGGTATAGTGTGAATATCGATCAAGTACATTAATGGTATCTTGCCCATCGCCCAAATTGAAAACAAAAGTATTACTACCATTATCATCTACAATAGTGTCGTTACCTCGACCACCCTCAAAAATATCGTTGCCGGTATAGCCATCCAATGAGTCATCACCACCAAGACCTTGTAAGTAATAATCATTAGAAAGCTTAGCATCTAGGGTATCATTCCCATCCGTTCCTCGAAGCGTCAACCGGACATTATTAAGGTGAGTGATAAGCGATAAAATAGGGCCATTATCTACCTGCACATTAGCCACTTGATAGCGCCCTTTATTTATATGAAACAAATTTCGAATTCTTAGCGTGTCTGCACCATCTTCTGATTCTAAAATCAAATGATTACCGGATTTGATATAGGTTATATTTTCCAGGTTCATGCCATTTACCAACTGAAGTGTATCGTTGGCCCATGAGTAACTATAATAGTAATCATAATTCTCAATATCGTCATGATCGTAGCCTAAACCAAATCTGTAGATGTTTTTACCTTCATCCCCCTGAAGGTAATCGTCACCGGCCATACCATCTAAAATATCATCGCCTGAATTACCTACAATCGTATCATCACCCCAGCTACCGATAAGTACATCGTTCTTATTGCTAACTCCTGTTAGGGTTTGATTTTCTGAAGACTCTACCGCGAATAAGAAAGCATCTGTAACCGACGCTCCAGCAACATCTGTCGCCGTTACATCAATTACGTAACTACCAATATTTTCAGTTACTGCACTCGTTTCTAATAGCCCTGTTTCACTATTTAACGTTAACCAAAGTGGCAATACTGAACCATCCGAAAGCGAAGCTGTGTAATGCAATGTGTCACCAGCATCAATATCAGTGAAACCTCCACCTAACTGAAGCGAGTAAAGTTTATCAGCGGGTATAGCATCATCATTGAGAGGTGTTGATATCACGGGTGTGTCATTAACATTTTGAACGGTTAAGACAAAACTCCCCTGTACACTCTTACCAACAATATCTGTTGCATTGACATTAAATGTATATGAACCAACATCACTGTTTCCTGGGGAAAAAGTAAACACATGGCTTTGAGGATCAAAAACTTGCCAGCTCGCTAAAACTGCGCCATCCGCTTGAGTGACGGCATAACTTAATGCACCACCTTCTGGATCAATGAAAGCACCGCTTTCAATCGTGATGATTGAAACGTCATCTTCAAGAATGAGCGGATTCGGTATTTGAATGGCGTTTATGGGGAATGCATTCAAAGCAACTGAAACAACATAGCTTTGTTCTGCGGTATTTTTTCCGTCAGAAACATTAACAATCACTTCGTGATTACCGATTTGTGCCGCTGAAGGTAGCCAGTTTATTTGCCCTGTTTGATCAATAGACATTCCGGAAGGACTTGCGCTTAAGCTATAGACTAGTGCGTCGTTTTCAAGATCTACGGCAACAACCGTATATTGATAAAGTACGCCTTCTTTTGCATCAATTGTAGGTGAAGAATGTATTTGAGCTATCTGATTAAAAAATTCTGGACCTTCACTTTTTTGAATCGCGACCAGTTGATTATTCAAGTAGATATACTCTGTCAGTATATTCTTGTCGTAGTCTGCTTGAGATAATAATTGACCGTTTAAATTATATTGAAAGTGTTGATTGGCATCCGGCTGTACCGCGACTTTAATCACTCGCTGCCCTGCGGCGTTATGGACATATAGCCCTACCGTTTCATCATTTTTTGTAACTTCTTCTAATCTATTTTGAGCGTTATAGGTAAGCTCAAGTTGTTTGCTAGCTTGTTGGTCAGTTTGAATATTGCCGTTTGCAGCATAACCGAGTAATCGTTCACTCACATTTGCATTATCATCGACGAGTATACTAAGTAAGCGATTGCTATTTTGAGCATAGGTATAACTTTCAGACAGCGTATCCACACCGTTTGCTTTAGTTCTTAAGAGACGGTTCCCGACGGCATCATAGTTATAGCCTAATGAGCCATAACTACCTTGGGCAGTCTTTAGCCGACTCAAACTGTCGTAAGAAAATTGCTCGCTGAGTGATGCATCTTGTTGATTGGTTATTTGCGTAATATTGTCATTTGCATCGTAGCTATAAGTACGCTGCTGAACCGCGCTATTGAGACCCGCTAGACGATAGCTTTGATCAAAACTCATACTGCGCGTCACACCATTACTAAATGTCATTTCATTTAATGGACCAAATGGCATATAGCTCGCCGCATTAACGACCAACTCTTCGTCGGCGTTTGCATCTGTTTGCGTGGTGATTTGAGCAATTTGTCCAGCGGAGTCATATTGATAATTTACGAGCCTGCCATAAGGATATTTTATGCGTGCAATTTTATTCGCCTGATCGTAACCGTACTCGGTCACGTAAGTTACGCCTTCCAGTAACTGAGTCACTTTTGTCAGATTCCCTGCGGCATCATAACGATAGCGTTCACTACCAGATTGGTCTATCACACTGGTTAAGCGGCCAATGCCTTTATTTTGACTCGCCGTTTCATCATAACCATAGACAATATCTTCATTTAGTTGATCAGGATAATGAACGAGCGTTAGTCTTCCTAAAGCATCATAACTGTATTCACTGATCACACCTCGCGCATCGGTTTGGCGAATTCGATTTCCGGTTTCATTGTATTGATACGTTGTAAGGCCGGTATCAGGGCTAGTTTGACTTAGCAAATTATTGAAAGCGTCGTAAGTAAAGGTTGTGACAAGCCCTCGCTGATCCGTTACCGAAGTAACCCGTCCCAAAGCATCGTAAGCATAACCAACCTGGTTAAGTTCTGGGTCGATTTTGGCAACCAGCCGTTTCAATGCATCATATTGACTCGTCCAGTGCTGCGTCATGGCATCAATGATTTTTATTTGTTGGCCATTGGCATCATATTCAAACTGCGTCTCGTCCCCTAAAGGAGAAATGGTATTTAGCAATTGGCTTAATTTGTCATACGTTGATGATTGGGAATAAACCGTTTCTTGAATTGTGTTTTTGATTGCGCGCTGCGTTTCATTTCCCATCAGATCTAAGGTGTATTCAATACGTTCGCCAAGACCATTCACTATCGCAACTAAGCGACGGGCGTCATCATATTCATAAGTCGTAATTTCACCTGTGGGTGACGTTACTTGTGTGATCTGCCCGATTGCATCGTATGCAAATAATATCACTGCATCCGTCATACCGCTTTCAATAGCGGCTTTTAACGACACACTTTCTAAATTTCCACGTGCGGAATAGCTTAATACGGTTTCTTGGCCGTTTTCATCAACCATTTTACCCGGTAGACCTAAACCATTGTGCTCACTATAGACTTTAGTATGACCCAGAGCATTGGTGACAGACGTTAAATTTGCTTTTTCATCATACGCAATCGTCGTTATATCTGAGGTACCCGTTAATGGCCCATCAATCGCAACAAGTAGACCTTCTTCAGAGTAGGAATAGGCCCAAGTGTGTAATGGTAACGATGTATTGTTGGTATCTTCGATAGTTTTTGAAAGTAAACGACCCTTTGCATCATATTCAAAACGACGAATGCGGCCTTCTTCATCAATTTTGGTAGGCAGGACAAGATTAGTATGCCAACTAGTACTGGTTGTACGCGCTAGCGCGGTACCATACGCTTCGATACGTTCAGTTTCTAAACCGAAGTCATTGTAGGTGTAAAGCGTGCTATTGCCTTCCCAATCTGTTTTGGATATCAAGTAACCATTTTCATCATACGACTTAGTTTGAGCGCCACTATTATTACATTCTTTACAGCGATCACCTGTGATATTTGTCACCACTCGCTTTCCACCCAAATTGCCAAGATGATAGGTTCTCACGGCCCCTAATACCGTCGTGACGATGGTCCGGTCAGACAAATATTCCAGCTCTACTTTTTCAACATTGACCGCATGCTGACTACTCGTAGCCCGCCCTTCTTCGTCATAGGTCCATGTCGCAAAACGTATGCCATTTTGATCGGTATAGCCTGTTAAGTGATGAGGGAAGTCTAAGTTTTCATAATGATAAGTAATGGTTGACGCATCTTCATAAGTAACGGTTGATAAGTTGTACTTGGCGTCATACGTATATTGAATCACCCCTTCAGCATGGGTTATTTTCATTAACTGACTGTTTTCATCATAGGTAAACCTGATTGATTGACCATAAGGATCATTAACGGATGTAATTAATCCGTACTCATCGCGAGAAATGCTGAGTAATATGCCATTCGATAAGGTCTTTGAGACCAATAAGCCCTCTTCAAATTGATAGATTTCATTGGATGGGCTAGTAAAAATCACTTGAGCCTCATCAATAATTAGTGAGGCTGCCTCGCCATGATCTTCATAATATCCACCCATACCATCAGATTGAAAACTATACGTCACGCCATCGGGCGCTGATATCTGCTGGGTTATTGATAGCGATGAAGTTACTGCCCGTCCATGCCAGCCACTAATAGCAATAGTTAGCCTAGCCACAATTTTCCCAGTTAAATCCCTGACAACACAAGTTTCTTTCCCGGTATCCCAAGAGGCTTGGTAGTTACTTAATGATCCGCCTCGATACTTAGCTTTAATTTCGTTCCAACCACTTTCGCAAGCTTGATCTCTTGTCTGGTAACTGGCCGACTGATTAGGGTTATCGGCTGGTGGGTATTTAGATATATTTGGACTAAGTGTGTATTTACTAAATTGATTTAGCCTGGCTTCAAAACTATGACGCCAAAAACCACCTAAACGGGAACCACTATCAATGCTTTGTGAATTGTAGAGGCGATTGAATTTAATTGATTTTGCTGCATAATCTGAAAAGGTTTCTGTTTTACGGCCTGTGACCGCATCACAAGGATTACCTTCAGAAGGTTCACCATCATTATCGCAAGTTTTATTATTCTCATTGGCAGAGAGTACATATTCAGGTGAACTGTTAGTATAAGCTGTATTTAATTGCTTCCAACTTTGCTTGCCTGTATTTTCATCGGTGACAGATATAAAGCAAGTGTGTGAGTTATTCCCAATAGAAACCATCTTAACGCCACCAAGTAACCCTCCCCCTAAGCCACTACTAGAGCTATCTCCAGAATAGGTGTTGTAGTACTGCTGCCAATCCCATTGGCAAGCAGCTCCAGGTCCAGAAAACGTTTGATTATTTACAAAGGTTAACCACCAAATTTCTTCTGAGGCTTGAGTATTTATAGTCACAAAAGATAAGAGGAAAATTAATATATATCGTTTCACAGCAGAACCTGTTGGTTAACACAAAAAGGTAAAACGAGGACATAGAAAAGAGATAACAATTCCTTTTGTCTAAGACCAAGTCAGTTTAATATTTGAGCTTTATTTTCTTGCACTAAAGGGTAATAGATTCCTTTAGTGCAAGCGCCGACACTCAACAAAATTAATAAAAAAAGGCGGATAAAAATTTGTACTTATATAGATCTTTGCTGTCTAGCTCATAATACTTACACTACAGACATATTTCGACACACAAAATTACATAAAATCGCACGCTTTATACCATGAGCTGGCTAAATTTCAAACAATATAAAGGACTGAAATGCGAACTAACTAACCCATATATTAAAGCCAGAATGTGATTTCTTTAGAGAAGTTCAGGAGAACTCTTTCCACACCTAAAGAAATAACAGGCAGATTTACAACTCGTAGCCCGCGGTCTCGGGACCTTCAAAAAGGTTTCGGTTTTGTACTTTTTCCATAATTTCCCCAGCAATCCAAAGGCAACGCTTTTTCGTTGTAGCCTCTATTAATCACACTCTGGTAAAGCAAATTCAGCTAAGATTTTAGATAATCAAAAGGTATCGCTTTGGTGGTCTTACTCGCGGTTTCTGATGATCTAATAAGTAACGCTAATTGCTCAAAACTAGCGGTATTTCGATGCACCCAAAGGGAGCGCTTTTGCTCTACTGCTAGCGGTTTATCGTCACCTGAATTTGTATCGCTTTAACTCCTTTTCCTGCCCTTTATAAATTATCGCAACCTAGAAAATTAGGCTAAATTTCCTCAAAGTTTCAACAGCAAGATATGGCACGAACGTGCCATTAGCGGTTCATCAGAACTCCTGAGAACTCGGGACGATTCTAGGAGTTAGAATTACACTTCAGAAAATTCAGAGAAGTTAGTGCTGTAATCCACCTCAAGATCCTCAACTTTAATACCCATAGAAGAAAACATGGCGCCGAAAGTACATCCTTGAATGACATCACTATTATCTAGATTCAACGGCACCGGTAGGCCATCCTTAGGGTTAAAGCGGCCTATACAATCGCCACTGACCTGAAAGGGGCAGCCATTGTGAATATCATATCGGGAAAAGCCACACGCCAACTCATTAGATTCTTTAATGAGGCGAGATGCATTGCCTAGCAGCTGGTCGAAAAATGCATGGAAATGCAACTCCCCGATTAACTCTACGGTCATGCCCTCCTCAAGTGGTGACTGTGCCTGAAATCGACCCTCCACAAGCACGGCAGGTATGCGGAACTCATTAAATAGTAGGTCAAACTCGTGACTATTTTCTGTAGGGTCTACTGTGAGCCATGGCATCTTGAGTCTGTATTCCATGGCTTTTTTCATGATGTGTTGCAAGGGTGAAAGCCCTGGTTTTTTTTCCAATAACTGGAGGGAACTCAAACGCTCGGACAAAATAATTTCTAGACGTTTGAAACTGCATTCATCAGTTAGTGAGTTGCAAAAATCAAGGTATTGAACCTCCCACGTATCGTATTTTCCCAGCGATAGATCAGGGCGAGACACCAAAGCTTTAGTGAGGAGATAGAATCTCCATGATGGGTTGGTGGACTGCCACTCGTGCTCATTACGTGGTACAACCGGATCCCAGCTGGTCTGCATCGCGAGATCACATATTACAGGAAATATATGGCGTCGCTCGGCACTGCACTCTTTGATAAACCAGTCAAAAGCCACAGTATATACCTCGCTTAAGCCTTCACGGTTTTCAGCTGCTATCTGAGGGAATTTTAATACTGCCACGGCGCAGGAGCGCTCCAGGAAGTGGGCGTGGCCCTCTAGAATATCCAACGTACAAAGTGCTTTTCTCCCACTGGGTATTTCAATTATAGGGTTAATGACCCAATCGGATTTAATGGTCACTAAGTTAAGGCCGCTAATAGAATTAGTGGCCTTATTTACATGATAGCGAGCTTGGGAGATCTTATTATTCTCTATGAATACCTGATAAAGATTCCAAGCTTTAGAATTGACCTGAGGATTACTGTTGCAATTTGAAAGCGGCATGCGCGGGCCATTCATCTCAGGCCATAACTCGTGCCATTTTCTTATGACGTATCCGCTCATTTGCCGATGGCTACTCCATTGAATATGGCCGTAACCCGTGAACAGTGCTTGGAATAGATGCACATGCTCATGGAAATAAGTAAGGAAGTTTCCATTCGTAGCTGAATCTCCTGTGAATTTCTCTGCGCTATCATTTAAGCGCATTTCAAGGCGCGGAGTAAAAAATGAACCTAAGGTGGCATGCAGCATTGAGTCCATGGTTTTCCTTGATTATGGTGGGTGGCAAGCCCCTAGTATTGTAGACACTTTATAGATTAATCAAAAGGATCGTTTTTGCTCTAGAGCCAGCGGTTTATCAAGGTTCAAAAGAGTATCACTTTAACTCCATATCACGCATTTTTAGCGCTTGGCCAGATTGTCCTAAAGCAAAAAACACCTAACCAAAGCTCTTGAGCAAAAGCGTTACCTCTTAGGTCCTCAGGAAATAGCGACCCACCCTCGAAGGTAGTCTATTTGGCGATTGAGGCAGCCTCTAAAAAATGGACGATGCCGATAAGGAATTGCAAACCTGCATTAAATCGTTTTATGATTGAGTTTGAGGAACAGATGGCTCCCCATATTTAAGACGGGCAGTTACACAGTTTGTTTTACACCCTCATGATCTTGGAGGCTGTAACTTATTATTAGAACCTATTTCACGTTTTTTGACCTTATCGAACCAATTAAACTTTCACTGGGTTGATGTGACGATTGATATGGCTGATTGCAAAGATACTAAGGGCTTTTTAAATCGCGCAGGTTTCTTTGATTTACTCTCATCGGGGGTTAAAGTTGTCGATAAAGAGCAGTTTCGCAAATTTATCTTCAGCCACTGACTTACGCATCCATTTACCTAGCTTCTTTAACCCAGAGTTAACTACACTGCCTGCCGCCGAACCACAAACACCAACCACGATAATCACAGGTAATGTACCACCAGACACGAAGGATGCTGCAAGCAACCCCGATGTCCCCACTAAAACCCGTCCGGAAGCATTACTTGTTGCTGTGCGCTTGTTCATATCACCTTTGCGAACTTTATTTAAATCTATAACCCCTCCATAAACCACATTTGCAGCAACAGCAGCAGGTCCTGCTTTACTGAGCACTTGAGAGCCCGCTCTACTCGTTGCTTGTTTGATGCCTTCACTTAACGCAAATTTAGCTCCACCTTCAGCTCCAGCTAAGACTGCCTTAGCGCCGGACTCTTTGATGATCTTGGAGTTATACCTACTCTTATGAATTTTATTGGCGTCTATAGCAAGAGATGCCACAGCAGATAGGCTTACAGTGATTCCAAGTCCTATGCAAAGGTTCCCCCAGTATTTAGCCTGCTCAACATCTTTTGCTTGCTCCTTGATATGATCTACTAGTTTCTTGTAATCCTCATCATTATGCATAGCATCAAATAATTGCTTTTCTGATACTGTTCCAGAGGACACACCGTCATATGAAATCGTATGCTTTATACGATCATACATTTCAGGGTTCACATCTTTAATTTTGGTCAGTAGGTCACTGACTCCATCGCTATTAATTACAAGCTCGAGACAATCATATTCATGGTTGTTACAAGCAGAGCCTAAGTAGCTCTCCCCGCCCACTTTCATTTGAATATGCTTAATTGCTTCCTCTGGGAGATCTAGCCGACCACCGTTAGCAACCTCTGCCATGATTCCTGCAGCTTTATCATTGTGAACAATGAGTATATCGGCAATGTGTTGTTTGCCATCTGCTGCGACTGGAGGCATGATGGCGGAAAAGTCCTTGCCTTTTAGTAAAGCACCCAAATTAAACTCTGCAGAGTGAAGGAATTCAGCAGCAAACCCTTTAGAAAGGTGAGCACTTGCATCGTTTTTAAACTGTGTATCTATACCTTTTAGAGCAGAATCCACAATCGCTTGGATCTCATTAAACTGCTTATTCGTCAACTCTTCGATAGCTACAGCCACCGATACGTTAAGGTTTTTCTTTGTTTTCATTAGTCTGCTCCACTGAACGAAAGTGCTATTACTACAAATGCCGCTACTACAATTACAATTACCATTAATTACTCCAGAAGCATTTCCAAAATGCAGGTTCTTTTTTATAGAGTCCGTTTTCAATGCACATCAATATAATTCAAAAAGATCAATCAGTCAAATTGATTGATCGCTCTTTCAGAGTTTCAACTCTATTGGAATTTTATGTTAATATGTAAAAAAGATGTGCGGCTAAGGAAGTTAAAGTGGAACACCAGAAAATCACAAGAATAGATACAATTGTTGGTATAGAGCTAACGAATCAGCGAGAGTTACTAAAGAAAACGCAAGCAGAGATGGGGAAAATGCTGGGTTCGAGTGCTACTCGATGGGCAAAACTTGAAAAAGGAAGCACTTCGATGAGCCTTTCAGATATGTATGATGCATGTGAAGCCCTACAAATAGACGTAAAGAACTTCCTTGAGGCTGTAGATAAGATTAAAGGTCAGCTCGAAGATGATGGATGGAAAGTAACAGCAAAATTAGCTCAAGATGAAGTCGATATGCTTCAAAATTATGCAACAATGAATGCAACATCATTTGCGGCAGTACCAATAATTGCTGGATTACTCCCTAATTCTTTCACTGCAGCAATAGTATCTACTTTAGGTGCTGTTGCTGCATCATATCTAATTAAAAGGAAGAATAAGAAGTGAAAACTATTAATTCGGTGACTGTAAGCGGTCTAAAAATACTTGTTGTTTTTTGAGTAAAGGCTTGCCTGCATCCATCCGCATTAGTCAGCCTCTCTAAATAAACCAGTAATGTCAGCTTTTTCCAAAGAGTTGCCACTGATTACCTTATATAAATAACGATAATCCTAATATGAAATGGAACGCTTCGAACTCTATGTTTGCGGTTCTTTGAAGCTAGAAAAGGTATCGCTTTTGTAGTTTCGCCATCAGCTTCCCACGAACTCAAAAGGTATGGCTTTGGCACAAAGCGATCTTTTTTAGTGCAAGCGAACTAGGGGCTTGCCAAGCACTTTGTCTCGTGAAACACTATGGAATAGGGCTGGCCATATTAGCTTTTAAGTCCAAAAAAGACATAAACCCCCCATGTTACAAGCAGTGCGTTAACAGTGAACCCCCTACAAGATTCTGGCGAAAAGTTTATCTGTTGTATTCGCACAATAGGGGTTTCACTTTCAAATTAAACTTGATTTGAAACATTTACCTTGAAAAGAACGCGAAGCGTTCTTCCCCGTGTTCAGTCTTATTGGGCTTAAATTGAGGCTGCCTCCATACGTTAAGCTCTACAGGGTTTAAAGGTAGCCCCTTAGACAACGAATCAATAATTAATGTATAGGAGCAGCTAGTGGATGACTTATCTTTAGCGTAAACAGTCATTACCTTATTCGAATCTAAGTCCATAGTAATTTCGATCTTTGGCATACCAGCTGGGGCAGCTTGGATCCCTGTTAATTCGAAATACCCCAGTGACTTTCTAAGCAGTCCTGACGACGAATTATCTTCCACTACATGTATGACCATACTAGCTTGTTTATCATGAATGGTTGTTAAGAAGTTACTTTTCTTACTTGGGATGGTTGTATCTTTTTCCATAATGGTCATTACCGAGCCATCACAGACCTCCACCCCTATATCGTGATTGGTTACATCCAGGAGCAGTACGTTAGTTAAATCTCCAGCATAAACCCTACCCAATAATGACGCAGCACCAGCCAGAGGAGTGACCGCGGCATCAGCCAGCTTCATCGCAGGTTTTCTGAGGAAGTCCTGAAGGCCCTTCTTCGCACTTTCAGCCACATTGGATTCGCCACTCACGATCAATTTATCGATTTCTTCCGCTGAACATCCGGCCGCCTCGAGAGTCTGTTGTAGGAGACTAGTCGCTACGTGTGGCAACTTTGTTTGTGCGTTATAGGGTGCCCCGTTGGTTGCAAGAACCTCGAACTGATGCTCTCCATCAATGTACTCATGCTCAATAACCGACAGATCCAGAGTGCTGCCGCGTACATCACAAATGACAACGAAGCCGATACTCTCTTGTATGTTGGCTTCTAACGCGGCAAGAGCCACTGCGGTTGCACGATTGGTAAAACTGACCGCATACTTGTTTCCGAGAGATGCTGCAACCTCTCTGATCGCTAATTGCTGGCGTGTAGAGAAATTGGACGGGGTGGTCACCACCAGGCTATAAATTTCACCCCCTCGGTAAACTTCCGCTACATGCAAGAAATCAGTTAGCAGCACCCTGACTTCTTGCTGGAATTTGAGCTCATCATCGGGATCAAGCCAGCAATCATCTATAACCTTCAGCAGTGTGGTTCCGCCATTTTCATGCACACCTAAGCTTGCACTCGAAATGGATAAATCAATAGCGATGGTATCGGCAACCTCATGCTTTGAACTAGGCTCTAAAAATTGTGTTTCACTATTTGTATCTGTACAAATTTCTTTTTTAGCTTTACTTAATGCTTGATGAAAGGCTATGTCTTCAATGAAGTTCATCACTACATCAAATATTGGTACTTCATGATTAAGGTTTCGACCTGTTTCATTAGCTATGAAATTAGATGCCAGCTCTAGTGCTAATTCTTCTCTTGATGTTGTAGGGGCGTATTGGGTCACTGTATCAAGCACATAGCTCTCTTCATTCTCCAAAGATTGAAGTTTATTAAAGGTCAGTAAAGTTGGAGTGATTTCACTTACATCAGAAAGTTCAGGAGCAGGATCAACGTTTTTGAAAAGTTGCTCTAACAATTCTTGGTCTTGCTGATAACTTTGAAAGACTTCTTTTAATTTCATTTTTTCATCGGGATCATGGCCTACCTGTAAAAGGATAGATTTTAGGAACACTAAATCTTTTGGTCCCCATTGCTGTTGTGAATGGCAGTAAAAATCATTAGCTAAACAGACTATTTTTTCAGAACGAGATAACTCCGAGTATTTTTTATTTTGGTATACAGCTTCGACCATCATGATTTCTTTCCAGCGGTGTAAATCATGACCTCGCTCTAGAGGTGTAAACTTCTGTTCTAATTTTTGTCTCAAACCAGAGAAAAAGGTCGCTAAGGTTTGGTTGATTGCGGCTACCTCGAGACGTGTATCATTGACGTCATCGACAACACGATTCACATTATCACCTAATGAAACCACCATTTGATAAGTCATCAGATTATTTTCCGCCAACTTATTAAGCATTTGCTGTCCGATATACTGGCTTTGAGCCAAATCTCGATCGTTTCTGGCTGCAATCTTCTGATTTTTACCAGTAGCTTCATTCCAAAGTCGAACTAACCTATTCTGGCCTTCTACATTACGGCTACGGGACTCTACTGATGTTACCAATGATGTAGCCTCTAAGGTCATCAGGTTCATCATTTCTGAGTTAGTACTGTGTCTAGCAATTAAGTTTTCAACAAAAGCGTCAATAGACTGAAATTCTGCACACCCTATAGTGTCATATATAGGAAGATTTAAACCATCACCTACCATTTGCTTAATTCCTCTAATAAATTCTGTTTTGAAGCTTCTAAGACTATATCAATACGTTGGCCAACTTCTACCTGTTGTTGAAATACTTTATGCTGACGCTGATATTTTTGTAGCTCAACGCTGTATTCGAAGTTAGTCTCAACCAGTTCAAATACCGGGGATAAAATCCGCATGGCGTCGTATATCCCTTTTGCATTTTTTCGGCTGTATTATTGAAGTTGAGCGCCTTGCCTGGATCGTCTTGTGGATAGATTGGAATGATTTTGCAGTTGGGGTATTCATCAACCGATAATAAATCAGAGCGAATCAGCATAACGGCAATGATGATATTACAGCCTTCCTCGGCTAGAGGTTTGATATGTGTATTATCCGTAATAAAACCATCCCAATAAGTTTTATTTTCAATTTCTTGAATAAGAAAGACCAAGGGAATTGCTGAGGATGCTAGGAGGATATCTTCGATGGTTTCTTGATGGTGCTCTTGAAGAGAGAAGTACTCAGCTTTGAAATGTAGTAGCTTGGTGGCACAAGCGTAGCAAGGCATACCCCTTAGCTTCACGGTGTCCTCGACAAGATAGTCTTGGATTATCCGTAGCAACCCTTTACGAGAGAAGACTCCATACTTTGCGATCGCAGTCAGTGTGGCAATGAATGATGGAGACGGGTTAAATCCTCGTTTTACTAGGAGTGTCAAAATCTGCTTAGATCGATACTCAATACATCACTAGGCGACATGTTCATCCAAACTTCTTCAGCCTTAGCCAAATTTCCCTGAGCAAACAGTGCCGCATTAAGTGCGCCAACGGATGTACCTGAAACCGCCACAATGTTTTTCGCCAGGCCAAGTCGCTCCATTGCACGCCATACACCAATTTCATAGAGGCCTTTGCCTCCGCCTCCTGAAAATACTAGGCCAATTTTTTTCATTACAATTCCCTTTTATTCCGTTGCATATCTAATTATTAATAAATACATCAGTCTAATAGATATTTTTGACCCGTAATCTTTAGCTGTGTTGATTTATGTAACCTTAGCTGGAAACTCTCATTTTAAGAATAGTATGAAATGGTTTGCTAACAAGGTGAAACGGACCTTAAAATAAAATTTGATAAGGGCTGTTCTGATATACAAGCTACATAAGCCGAATATTTGGTTTTATACAAGCGTGATAGTTCACTCAGAGCTCAAGTTGACTGATGAAGGTTGCTTCAGAAAAAGGGTCGCTATGAAGCGAAAGCTCGCATCTAAAAAATGGTCTAAATTGGTTGATTTTGTAAATTGATTTAGATCGCTTTAACTCCAAAACCTCCAAAACCTCCATAAGCTGCACTTCACGTAAAGCTAATTTAGCTC
>Ga0209184_1001220_pt1 | contig 18380 bp, 17 predicted proteins | sample EN8Hudsemesocosm_2_FD_184627 | JGI IMG/M metagenome (GOLD analysis project Ga0209184, IMG submission 184627) | Methane-oxidizing microbial communities from mesocosms in the Hudson Canyon - EN8C Hudson Canyon (SPAdes) (version 2) | ecosystem: Environmental > Aquatic > Marine > Cold seeps | place... | reverse complement strand
AAACTATCAATCCGGTTTCTTTCTCCGGAATACCCAGATGTCGCAATTGATAGGAGCATGGCAGCAATGATCGCGTGGAGTAGGTCTCTTTGTGGTAGCGAAATATCACCCGCTCGCATTTCACTCACTAGGCCTGCACCGACGTTTAACGACGACTTTGCACACCTTACAACAGGCGAAATCGCCTACCAGCAGCAGGAGAACGCCGCATGGTTCTCCCTTGAGGATTTTAATCGTCCAGTCACGGGCGCTAACCAGTATTTAAAAAACCTGCTTGAAAAACAAGCAATAACACATAAAAAGCAAGTCGGAAAAACTGAGGTAAACTCGACTACCCGCAAGATAAAAACCATGCTATCGCACGATCTTGCAACATTTTGCCAGCTAACCAATACCACTGAATATTTGCACCTGAGTCGCTCAAGCTTATATCGAAAATTAAAGAAGGAGGGCACTAGTTTTACCGAGTTAGTCAAAGAGGAGAGGCTGTGCCGTCTAACCGCCCCAACCTTGGCGCAACTCAGTACCTTAGAATTAACAGAAGCACTCGGGTTTCGTGACATCGGTTCTTACTATCGTTTCCGAAAACAAACCGAGTTTACCTAACGCGAGACTTATCTCATTAAGGCCTTCACTGCCTAGTGTTTACCCCATATACTTTCGTTTTTACTGGGTGACTTGGCTTTTTTGGCACTTGGCTTTCGCTTATTTTTAGCCGAGTTTGGCGCTTGGGCTTTCGTAGGATTGGGATTGGGATTGGGCTTGGGCTTACGTTTAGGTACGTAGTTTAGAATAGAAACCGGTACCGTCTTTCGTACAGGGAAGCCTTCAATCTCTTTACGTTCAATAATATGACCAAGACGGCTTTCAATAGCGCACAGTTTCTTAAAGTCTCCCATTGCAACAAATGAGATAGCTTCACCTGAAGCACCGGCCCGCCCTGTTCGACCAATTCTATGAATATACTCTTCGGGTTTAAATGGAAGATCATAGTTAACCACTCGACTCAGTTGGCCTATATCGATCCCCCTGGCAGCCACACCCGTTGCAATCAGAAACTTCAGCTCACCAGACTTAAAATCATTTAGAATTTTCGCGCGCATCGCTTGGCTTCGGTCCCCATGAATGGCTTCTGCCTCGATACCTCGCTTACCAAGCTGTGCGGCTAGCTTTGCTGCACCGTGTTTTTTCTCGATAAAAATAAGCGCCTGATCCCATGATTGCTCTTTGATCAGATGACTAAGCAAGGCCGACTTTGTATCGAGGTCTACTGTGATCAACCATTGGTCGATGGTCGAGGCTGCTTTCGTTTTTGGAGAAATCGCAATCTCCACGGCGTCGTCATTAACTGTGTTAGCAAGAAAACGAACATCTTCAGTGAGTGTTGCTGAAAACAACAAGCTTTGGCGTTCGGTGGGCAAACGATCAATAATTTTATTGATGTCATCAATAAAACCCATATTCAGCATTCTATCTGCTTCATCTAATACGAGAACTTCTAGCTCATCAAAGTGAACGGCTCGCTGATGAATCATCTCGAGGAGCCTCCCTGGTGTCGCTACTAGTACGTCGACACCCTCAATTAAACGCTTCTTTTGGGGCTCTGCATCAATCCCTCCATACATCGCCATCGTACTAATGCTCATATGTTGACTGTATTGGTCGATATTCGCAGCAACTTGCTCGGTAAGTTCGCGCGTGGGCGTAATGATTAATGCACGTACTCGCTTGCCCCGATGAACATGCTCGACGTTAAGTTTTTCCAAAATAGGCAATACGAAACTGGCGGTCTTACCCGTCCCAGTTTGTGCAGCGGCAACAAGATCTTTGCCCTGCAAAATAGCCGGAATCGCTTTAAGCTGAATAGGTGTTGGTTTGCTGTAACCCTTATCAGAAATGGCTTTTAGGATAGGGGAGCTCAATCCAAGCGTTGAAAAGGACATGTAAAGCCTCGGAGTAAATTAAGTCAGCAGCGACAAGACGTGGATTGTGCCAACACGCGCCTACGAAAGCGAATGTTTATTATTGCGCAGCTGTTACCCTGATAAGCTTAATAGCCTGTGCCGTGGACAGGCCACAACATCTCTAAACCTAAAGGACAACTACTCTTCCCAACCACTACCAATCGCTCTAAACGGCAATTCAAGCCCAAGCTCAGGCACATGTTTCGCTATCCAGGCCGGAAACGTATTGCTGTTCGGTCCGGGGAACACGGTGTACGTGTTTGCCCAAGGATAGCTTTCTGACAGACTAAGTATCTGATCGATCATTCGTTCAACGTCCGCACCGCGCTTATCTAGAATTAACTCAGGCTCGCTGCCAAACCAATGTCTATCAGGAATGTCTTCTTCGACTCGCAACACGGGCAGCCCATGGCCTGCACGCCAGCCGATTACTTCAAGCACGGTATAAGCGTCTGCGTTCTCGCGTTTTACCGCAATCCAAGTATGAACCGCGAATATGCCGCGCCAACCCCATGCGTCAGCGCCGTATACCTGTATAACCGCTTCGGTCGCAGATTCCGGGGAAGGTGCAATATTCGCTGACTGACGGCTTGCATCGCGCCAGCTACCCGAGCTACAGCCAGAGATAGCCAATACTACCAATGCGACAAGTGTCGCTCGACGCAGCCGCAGAAAGTGCTGCCCGATACTCGCTAAACCTGAGTACATACTGTTAGAGCCACCATTATGTTTCATAACGCCGATATTTCCTCTCACTATTTGCCGTCACTAGGACACCGTATTCAATACGCAATAGCTCCGATATAAGTTCATACGGATAAAAAAATAGTTCGCATGAATGCTCAGTAAAAGCTCACATGCTTCGACTGCGTTTTGCGTCAACGTCGGTCCATCTTCAATAGCAAAGCGTTTGGCGGCGATTAAAAGACTCCCATAAAACTCGCTCTGCGATGCCTCGTAATAGTCTGGGGGAGAGCGGCATCAACTTTTCAGTTGCGTAGCATGCTTCGATCTGACAAGCTTTCATGATGAAACGCAACACCCAACAAAGACACGTAACGCTATTGCTCGTAATCCTAATGCTACTAAACCCAGTGGCGAGTTTTGCGGGACAGGTGTATGCGTCGCTATCGAACGAACAAATCAGCAGTTCGATACTGAGTTCACTTGGCAGTTCAATACCAAGCGCTTTACAGCGCGATATGCAAGCAAATACACACGCTCCGTGTCATGAGTCGAGCGGCGATCAAGTAATAAACTCTAAAAGACTATCAACCTCTACTAACGACGGTGACTGCTGCGAAAGCTCCTGTTTATGTGGGCAAAGTGGCGGCTGCCATCTACCGATAGGTTTACTGGGGCTCACCAATCACGCAGTTCTTTCTTCAAGCAGTCGTTACTTTATACTTGATTTTTATTATACCAATCCACTCTCAACCGCTATTACATTCCCTCCTATTATTTAGTTTCCACAGACTAGTCACGCCTTAATTCTAAGAGTTATTGGCGAATGGATGATAAGTCCATTTTTTGGTCGCGTTGTCGACCGCCTATTTAGCTTATAAATATTGTGGAAACCTCTATGTGCCGCTTAAATTTTGCTGCAATCGTTAGCATGCAGTTTGCAATCGTACTGACATTAAACTTACCCACCTCGTTCGCGAACGCAAAAGAAGAGAAACAACTTTCGCTTGATGCTGTCGTCACAATGGTGAAGTTAAACGACTTTCGTCTAAAAGCATTTAAGGCTGAGTCTAACGCGTTCTTATCTGAATCCAACGCCGCTAGCTATTTGCCAGACCCAACAGTTTTTGCAGCAGTACAAAGTATACCGACCGACACATTTAAGACTGACCAAGAACCAATGACTCAGTTAAAGGTAGGTGTAAGACAAATGTTTCCCAAGGGGGACAGTTTAGACATCAAATCCCGTGTCGCAGGCCTTCAAGCTGACATACGGCGCCGCGCTCAACAAGCATATTGGCTGACTACCAAAAAATCAGTAGAGCAAGCGTGGCTTGAAGCGTGGTTCTGGAACGAGAAACTAACACTATTGGACACGGATCGAGTGCATCTTAAGCAGATCTTGGACTTTATACGCGGGCTATATGAGGTCGGAGCAAAGGAGCAAGCTGAGTTAATCGGTGCCAAACTTGCACTGCTCAAACTGCAATACACGTACATTGATGCGAAGCAACACTATGAGCGGTACCGTCAACAGCTCAATACCTTCGCTAACACAGTACTTCAAGGAGAGATTTCTGGTCAGTCGCTACCATCGCTAGACGAAAGGCACTTAGTTTCGAATCCAACGAATGCGCAGAGAGACTTCGCACTCCACCCGGCCGTCTCGATACTTAATCAAGAAGTAATGCTTTCGCGCCTAAACGAAAACCTTGTAGAGCAAGACTTTAAACCCGCTTGGGGCCTGGAGCTGAGCTATGGGTTACGAGATGGGAACAATTCCGATGGCTCAGCGCGACCTGACTTTTTATCTGCAGGCATCAACGTTCAACTGCCATTATTTTCCAATCATAAGCAAAGCTCTAATCAAGCTGCTGCTGGTCAGAGAACCCGCGCTGTCGAGCTTAAGAGAGACCAAGCCTTAAGCGCGTTGCGGTTCGAGTATCAAAATCAAAAATCTCAGTATCAATATACGCGAGACCAACTGTCATTGTATGAGTCGCAAATATTACCCATGGTCTCGAAACAAAAAGAAAGCGCGTTGCAGGCCTATGAGTCTGGAGAAGGCGACGTCCAAAGCGTGATGGATATTTTTCTGAAACAGCAGCAAGCAAAGACCATGTTTCAGCGCTTGCGGGTTAACGAACAGAAGCTCCTTTCCTCACTAAACGCACTTTTGGCGCATGACTTACAAACCTTCGATGATGGAGATCAAATCTAATGAAGCGTTATCTATCAATATCAGCCGTTTTCGCCACAGGGCTAGCACTTGGCATTGCAATAGCGACCAGTCATGTCGGATACAAAGCAGAAAATAAATCGGAGGCCACTGACGATAAACAACCTTTGTATTGGGTAGCGCCAATGGATAAAAATTATCGCCGCGACGGCCCTGGACAGTCACCCATGGGTATGGATTTAGTTCCTGTATATCAAGAAGACGGGACGGAGAAGGGCAGTAACACAATTAAAATCTCGTCTGCCGTGGAAAACAATCTTAGCGTAAAAGTATCCACTGTGAACAAAGAAAGCCTAGCGATACCTATCAGTACATTTGGAATGGTTCAATATGATGAAAGCCGCGTTACTCATGTGCATAGTAGAGTAGAAGGCTGGATTGAACGCTTAGGCATTGCCGCCAGCGGAGACAAGGTAAGCAAAGGCCAAACACTTTTTGAGCTGTACTCTCCGTCGCTCGTCAGTTCTCAAGAAGAGTATCTAGCCGCAAAACGCAGTGGCAACAAGACGCTGATCAAGGCATCAAGTGCGCGTCTGTTGTCATTAGGTCTGACTCAAACCCAAATAAGTGCATTAGCTAAACGAGGTAGCGTCGAGCAAACCATTAGTATCATCGCAGACGCTGACGGCGTTGTGATAGATCTAAACGTCAGAAAAGGTATGTATATTAAGCCAGCCACAGAAGTGCTTTCTTTTGGAACACTCGATTCTGTATGGGTAATTGGTCAGATACTAGAGCGACAATCTGGACTCGTTAAACAGGGGCAGACGGTAGAAATTAAGGTGAGTGCATTACCAGGAAAAACTTGGGAAGGTTCCGTTAATTACGTATACCCGGAGTTGGACTTAAAAACGCGTACACAAGCTATTCGCGTCCGCGTGTTGAATCAAGACCGTGCATTGAAACCCAATATGTTAGCTAACATCCAAGTGCTGCACACGGCAACCAACGAGACCTTAACGGTTCCTCGCAACGCTTTAATCAAAGGGGCAAACCACCATCGCGTGGTCAGGGCGCTGGGTAGCGGACGTTATGAATCAACCTTGGTAGATATTGGCTTTGAAGGCTTGAGCTTGGCAGCTAGGAGTTCCGACAGTGTTGACGTGGGCTCGATAGATAAACGCCGCGTCCAAATAATTAGCGGGCTTAGTGAGGGAGACATGGTGGTTACCTCGGCGCAGTTCTTGATTGATTCAGAATCTAACGTCGGAGCAGACCTTAAGCGAATGCAGGCCTCTACGGAAGGTGGAGCCATAAACGCAGTGGAAGAAAACGCCAAACAAGTTGCTGATAACGTGCGCGTGATGGCCTCAGGCAAAGTCGAAAGAGTAATGCCGGCGATGAGAATGATAAAAATTACCCACGACCCAATTCCCGAATGGGACTGGCCAGAAATGACTATGGATTTTTCATTGTCTGACGATCTCGATTTATCTGAATTTGAAACAGGATCGATCATCCACTTTGAATTAGTAAAACAGGGAGACTGGGAGTTCGAGATCAGCGCTGTGGAGCCAAGCACTCAGAAGCTAAAGGAAGACGTTTTGCCCGACACCAACGACCATGATATGGCTCCTGATCTCATTGATCATCAACACATGGACCATCACCACACAAATGGAGCAGTCCAATGATCGCTGCCGTGATTCGATGGTCTATTACAAACCGTTTCTTTGTATTACTGGGCACCGCTATTCTAATCGGTTTTGGCGCATATTCGCTTAAAAACCTACCCATCGATGCAATTCCAGACTTATCAGATGTTCAGGTCATCATAAAAACGAGCTACCCAGGACAAGCGCCTCAGGTTGTTGAGGATCAAGTGACCTATCCACTCACAAGCGCCATGTTGTCAGTACCGGGTGCGACGACTGTTCGCGGTTTTTCGTTTTTCGGTGACTCTTATGTTTATGTCATCTTTGAAGATGGAACCGATATTTACTGGGCGCGGTCTAGAGTCCTCGAGTATCTCAACCAAGTAACGGCGAGCCTACCTAGCGCTGCAAAGCCCCAGCTGGGACCCGACGCGACGGGGGTCGGATGGGTCTATCTTTACGCGCTTACCGATAGAACGGGCGCTCACGACTTAGCCGAGCTAACCAGTATTCAGAACTGGTTCTTAAAATACGAACTTCAAACGGTTGAAGGTGTTTCAGAGGTCGCCACCGTAGGTGGCATGGTGCGCCAATATCAAGTCGAGCTTGAGCCAAACCAACTGCGCTATCACGGCATTCCTTTATCTCATGTAAAGATGGCGATAGAACGCGCTAACCAGGAAACCGGCGCCTCAGTGATCGAAATGGCAGAAGCCGAATACATGGTTCGTGTCAGCGGCTATCTGAAAAACATTAGCGATATTGAAAACATCCCTCTGGGGGCGTCTAACAACGGGACGCCGTTACTGATCAAAGATATCGCCACCGTCCAGTATGGCCCACAAATGCGTCGTGGCATTACCGAATTGAACGGTGAGGGCGAGGTCGTTGGCGGCATTGTTGTCATGCGTTTTGGCGAGAATGCTCAGTCAGTGATTTCGGCAGTAAAGAAAAAATTAGAAAGCTTGAAAGCCGGCTTACCAGAGGGCGTACAAATCGTATCAACATATGATCGCTCAGAGTTAATAGGCAATGCCATTAGCAATCTTTATGAAAAGCTATTCGAAGAATTCATTGTTGTAACGCTTATCTGCGCTGTTTTCTTATTTCACTTGCGCTCATCACTCGTCATTATAGTGAGCCTACCCGTTGGTATTCTGGCCGCGTTTGTCGTTATGTATCAGCAAGGTTTAAACGCCAATATCATGTCGCTCGGAGGAATCGCTATTGCGATAGGGGCGATGGTAGACGGCGCGATTGTGATGGTAGAGAACGTTCATAAGCATATCGAAAAAACGCCATTAACCGACCAAAACCGCTGGGAGGTTATTACACAGGCTGCCACTGAAGTCGGGCCGCCACTGTTTTTTTCCTTGCTGATAATCACCATGAGTTTTCTTCCGGTATTCACGCTAGAAGCTCAGGAAGGAAAACTATTCGCGCCCTTAGCATTTACTAAGACTTACGCGATGGCCGCAGCCGCTGGGTTGGCGATTACCTTGGTCCCCGTATTAATGGGTTATTTCATACGCGGCAAGGTTACTCCCGAGCATAAAAACCCGTTAAACAGCCTAATAACCTCCGCGTATCGCCCCGTAATGATAACGGCACTCACGTATCCAAAAACCGTCCTTTTGGCGACGGCCATCCTACTGGCCGCCGGTATATGGCCCGCGACCAAGCTAGGCACTGAGTTTATGCCACCGCTTGATGAAGGTGACCTGATGTATATGCCGACTACCTATCCTGGTATCTCCATCGGTAAAGCACGAGAGTTGCTGCAGCAAACAAATAAGCTGATTAAAACGGTTCCTGAAGTTGAGACGACATTTGGTAAAATTGGTCGAGCTGAAACCGCGACCGACCCCGCGCCGCTAACCATGATCGAAACATTTATTCACCTCAAACCTCGCAACGAATGGAGAGAAGGCTTAACAAGAGAATCGTTACGCGATGAGCTAGAAAGCCTAGTGAATTTTCCAGGGCTATCTAACGCGTGGGTAATGCCGATCAAAACGCGTATCGATATGTTATCTACCGGAATAAAAACGCCAGTAGGCTTAAAAATAGCCGGGCCAGACCTGAGTGAAATAGAAAAAATAGGGCGGCGCTTAGAAAGTGTTTTGACAGAGGTCGACGGCACCGCGTCCGTCTATTCAGAGCGCGTCGCCGGTGGACGTTATGTGAAGGTCGATGTAGACCGAGTAAGGGCGGCGCGATTTGGACTTTCAGTTGCTGACATTCAAACTGAAGTACGTGCCGCGATTGGCGGCTTGAACGTCACAGAGACAATTGAAGGACTTGAACGCTACCCCGTCAATATTCGATACCCTCAACACTATCGAGATTCTGAAGAACGATTGAAACTGCTGCCGATCGTGACGCCGACCAAACAAACCATTGCACTAGCCGATGTCGCAAGGGTCTATGTCGATGACGGACCACCGGGTATAAAAAGCGAGAACGCCCGCTTAAATGGTTGGACATTAATAGACATCGCAGGCCGAGACTTAGGCTCCTATGTTAAGGAAGCACAAGAGGTAGTCGCTACGCAGATTGAAGTACCCGCAGGTTATTCAATTACGTGGTCAGGGCAATACGAATACATGTTGCGCGCGCAAGAGCGCTTAATAGTCGTGGTTCCCTTAACCCTTGCGATCATTATATTGTTGCTGTACATCAATTTTAGAAACGCTGTCGAAGTGCTGATCATAATGGGGACCGTCCCGTTCGCCCTGATCGGCGGGCTATGGTTGATGTACTGGCTCAACTACAATATGTCGATTGCCGTAGCCGTTGGATTTATCGCATTGGCAGGTGTGGCAGTTGAGATTGGCGTGCTGATGCTCGTGTATCTAAACCAGTCCTACAAAAAACATCAAAATGACGCTGCGTGCGAGGGTCGCGACTTAGCCTTGCCGGACATTCGCCAGGCCGTTATGGAAGGCGCAGGCTTAAGGGTAAGACCAATTATGATGACAGTGATGGCCATTGTTATTGGTCTAGTGCCCATAATGATCGGCAGCGGAACTGGGTCAGAAGTAATGCAGCGGATTGCGGGACCAATGATTGGAGGGATGATTTCAACTTTGGTTCTCGCTCTGATGGTGATTCCAGTTATCTACTATTTATGGAAGAGCGCTGATTTAAAGAGATAAAGGGCAGGAGTAGTAGTTTGGGACGCATAAGTCTTCGAAACAAAGCATTTGATGCCAACTAGGAAAAGTGACTCTAAATATCGTTAATCTCCCAGAACGAGTGTTGCTTTAATTCTAAATATAAAGATATGATATATCTTTATATTTAGTCCTCCCTGTTCTGGGCGATAAACACACTGAGTCTATGCTATGAAATGCCGATCTGTTCCGACAATCATCACCTTATCTTCCATGCTATTACTGGCCCAAAGTGGCACGTTACTAGTCGCCGCAGACCATAGTCATGTTCATGGTGACGGTCACGAAGCTGAATATGAAACACATGACGCGCATGAACACGGAAGAGCAACATTGACCCTAGTGGCGGATAGCCAAGAACTTTCATTGCAGCTCGAATCACCCGCTATGAATATCGTTGGTTTTGAGCATGCGGCTAAAACAAAGGAACATCACCAGAAAGTTGAACGTGCACTTAGTGCGTTATCTGAACCCAGCAAACTGTTTATTATCAATGGTGGCAAGTGCCAGTTCATTGAGCCACACATGGAGAACCCATTTTCGTTAGCTGAAAACAAACACGGCGAGCACGACTCTCATGAGAATAACGATTCACATACTGAGCATGATGAGCACGAAGACCATCACGAACATGAAGCACACGAAACACATGAATCACATGACGAGCATGCGAAAGAAGCCGAGCATCGAGAATTTGTAGTAGAATACAACGCGATTTGTCAGCTAACGAATGACATTCGCGAAATAGACGTTCAGTTACTCAAACTATTCCATGGGATAGAACAGTTAGACGTTCAATATATCTATGCCGGAAAGCAGGGCGCGGTAAGTTTGAACCCAAAGCAGACAGTACTGGAATTTTAGTAAAAAAACGCTCAGAAAAAGACAGGATTCGTATGGAGACTCTATCATCGTCGCGCTTAACGACACTCTTAGATAAAGCGTTGAATCGATGCCATCAGCAAGGCGGTAAGCTCACTCAAAAGCGAGAGCGCGTGCTTAAATTGATGCTGCAATCAAGAAAGCCACTCTCCGCATACGAAGTGGCCGACCAGCTGAATAAAGACAATGAGCAATCGATACCCGCGATGTCAGTGTATCGAATGCTCGACTTTTTAGTGTCGAACCAGTTAGTACACAAGCTAAGCTCTGCCAACAAGTATATCGCCTGCTCACATATCGCCTGTGACCATAGCCATCAAGTCCCGCAGTTTCTTATTTGCAGTAAATGCCAAAAAGTGAAGGAAATTGGCATTCCGAAAACAATCGTTGAGCAACTTCAACAGTCTGTTCAGGAAGCCGATTTTCAATTGCTTAATTCACAGCTTGAGCTGGACTGCATCTGCCAAGACTGTGCGTGAAATTAAGGTTTACTCGACGTAATCAGTGATCTGAAAAATGTCGATCGAGTAAGCCGATGTGGCCATATCATTCTCGACCAAACTCGTGCTTAAGGTACCTTCTATCCAGAACGCATCATACAAGGCGTCAAGTTTAAAACCTTCAGGGTATTTTCCAAAAATTATCTGATTGGGCGGCGGGGGCGGAACGTGAATACAGGCGCCAAAGTATGGCACGACAAAAAATTCCGTGATGCTGTTATTCTCACCAAAGCTCAAAGGCACAATAAAACCGGGAATCCGAATACGTTTTTTATCATACTCAGGCCGAATATTGGTCGACGAAAGGGCTTGCTGGTAACGGCTATCGCTTGCTTGAGAAATAGCCGCTTGTATCTGGTTGCTAATTAAATCTTCCGCTGATCCATCTTCGATTTCTTGAAGGTCTTCAGGTGGATTCAACAATGCTTCGAGATCATCAGCGGGCATTAAGTCTGTCCACTCTATCGTGGTGTAACTTTCCTCCTCGGGAGAACTCGCCGCAAATGCAGGGCTATTGAAGAGGCAAAAGATCATTAATCCTAACGCAAACGGGGCGCGTTTCATTTGTACTTCCTATCAATGAGAAATTGAAGATAAACTGCAATCAACGCGTTGATCATAACGTAAAAAACCTGGTAAATAATACGACATGACAGAAATTTCAGATCAGCCAGCACTGCTGTTAAAAAACGTTAGGTATAGCTACCAGCCCGAGCACGCACCGGTTATTGATATTCCACTATGGGAGGTTCCGACCGGGACTAGCATTTTTTTGAGGGGCGCATCCGGCACAGGAAAATCTACTTTACTTAACCTCTTATCCGGCATGCTAGTGACCAACGAAGGTAATCTTTCGATAGCAGGCATAGAGCTTTCACAACTGAGTGCCCGGCAGCGAGATCGTTTTAGAGCTCAACACATCGGCGTCGTGTTCCAGCAGTTCAACCTTATTCCGTATTTGTCAGTGATGGACAATGTTTTGCTCGCGGCCCAGTTTGGAAGCCGCGGCTCAAACGACATCAGAGCTAAAGCGGAAGCGCTATTCTCCCAAGTCAACATCCACAAAGACCTGTATGGACAACAAGCGCAGTCTCTCAGTATTGGTCAACAACAACGCGTGGCGATTGTTCGCGCGCTATTAAACTCACCCGACATTCTTCTCGTTGACGAGCCGACCTCCGCTTTAGACGAAGCCAATCGTGACGCCTTTATGAGTTTGTTACTAAAGATAGTAAAAGAGGAAAAAGCGAGCCTTGTGCTTGTGAGTCATGACACGACCTTATCCCGCTATTTTGAAACGACCATTGAACTCTCTGCCATTAATTGCCCACATTCATCACCTCAAGAACAAGCAGCGAGAGAGGGCAGGTTATGATAAAGCCAACAATGTTTTGGCGCGTGGCGCGAAAGAGTTTGATGCATCGAAAAACTTCGGTTTTGCTATCAATCTTATCGATCTGCGTCAGCATTACCGTTTTGTTGGGGGTAGAACATATTCGTCTCGAAGCAAAAAACAGTTTCAGTAAAACTGTTTCCGGTGTCGACTTAATCATTGGCGCGCGCGGCGGAGAGATTAATTTGCTGTTGTATTCCGTTTTTAGGATAGGCAACGCCACCAACAACTTGTCTTGGGCAAGCTATCAGACTATCAATAACCACAAAAACGTCGCATGGACCATCCCCCTGTCACTTGGCGATTCACACCAAGGCTATCGAGTCGTAGGCACATCGGACGGATTCTTCAAACACTTTCAATACGGAAATAAACAAGGCCTTAACTTCCAAAGCGGTGGCAGCTTTGCCGATGTACTGGATGTTGTTTTAGGCGCAGAGGTAGCCGAAAGCCTAGGTTATAAATTAGACGAGCAACTGGTGTTGGCTCATGGCATTAGCAAACAAAGCTTTAGCCTTCACGACGATATGCCTTTCCGAGTAGTCGGGATACTAGAGCCGACAGGCACACCTGTCGACCAAGCACTGTATGTTAGTTTGGCAGGAATTGAGGCGATTCATGTTGGCTGGCAAAACGGCGTTAAAATGCCAGGAAAAAGCGTACCGCTCAGCAGCTTAGCCAAGGGTGGCCTTACTCCAAAAAGTATCACCGCAGTGATGGTTGGCTTACGTTCGAAAATGGCTACGTTTCAAGTGCAACGTACGTTTAATCAGTTTAAACCTGAGCCGCTAACCGCCATCCTTCCAGGCGTAACGCTATCGCAACTTTGGCAGACAATGGGTGTGCTTGAAAATACCCTTCGCCTAGTATCTTTCTTAGTGTTAATTGCCTCACTACTTGGGCTAAGCGCGATGCTATTGGCCTCGATGCGAGAACGCACAAATGAATTGCGAGTGCTGAGAACGATTGGCGCGAACCCGATTTTTATATTTGGATTGATCCAAGCCGAAGCGCTGCTGATCACGCTATCAGCCATCATGCTTTCAATTATTAGCATGTTTGGGCTGATCACATGGGGGAATACGATACTGGGGGAGACCTTCAGTATGACCCTTGGCTTTAACTTTCTGCGTGCGGAAAGTTGCGAATTACTAGGGTATGTAATTGTGGGCGCCGTATTAGTCAGTTTTGTGCCAGGACTCAGCGCGTACCGTTCATCATTAGGCAAAGCGGGGTCAGCGTAAAACAAAACGACCGACATTATGCGTAATCTACTTAAGCACTTGCCTCAAGCTTGTTGATGTCAGCACATGCCACAAGGTTTCGCCCTTGCTGTTTGGCTCGATAAAGGGCTTCGTCCGCTTTCGCATAGACGCTGTCCTTCGGCATAGGTGCTTTATATTCAGAGATGCCGGCACTGACGGTTAGAGAAACCAGGTAAGACTTCCAAGGAAAACGTGCATCTCGAATCGTGATACGCAGACGCTCAAGGGTTTCACACGCCTCTTCAATAGGGGTATTCGGCATAATCACGGCCAACTCTTCGCCACCGACACGACATGCAATATCCTCAGCACGAATCGACTCATCGACCAATGCTGCTACCTGAATTAAGATACTATCGCCGCACTCGTGCCCATAGGTATCATTCACAAGCTTAAAGTTATCTAAGTCAATCAAACCCAAACATAAGGGCGTTTTATCGCGATCTGCTCGGCTAAACTCCTGGGTCAAACGCTCATCGAAATACATACGATTGGGCAGTCGTGTTAAGGCATCAGTATGCGCAACATCAATAAGTTTCTTTTCGATACTATGGCGAAGCCCAATCACCACGTGCAGGCCTGCAATCGAGGAAATACCCGCGAGGACCAATAAAACAAGTTCAAAATGATAACTAGGAGAGCCGACGTCAACATACTGAATAAAATAGAGCGTGCTCAAAAACGCATATGAACAGATAGACACAAGACATGAATATCGTGGCGTGAAAAATAAATAGGCAACCAACAGGGGTGTAATAAAAAACAGTACGATGAGCTCATTCCCTTGCGGGTCTAACGTCACGACAGACATCAACACCATATCAACGCAGTAGATAATGATACCGACGGCTTTTACATAGCCCTTGGAATAAACATAAGCAAAAACGCTTATTAGAATACATGTGCTAATCAGCTGGAGTAGGGAATTAATATCCCAGCCATCTACCGCCCGAGCGATCGCGACGGGCACGGTCGCAAGTACGATAAGAAAAATACAAGCAAGAGAAACGTTGCGTCGAACTTTATTCAGATGGCGATCGAAATAGTCAATATTGATGTCGACGTTATGTTTCATACAGTTCTATATTGCCCTTGGTTATTTTTAGAAGAGAACTTGGCAGGCTTTGCTGAGCCGGCTTATTACATCTTTATGAAGTATAGATTATCTAGACAGCTTCACCATCGCATACAAGACTAAATAGACGTACTTTTAACTCAAGTCATCCCGGCATTGAATAGCGCCTCGAGCCGCTTAATATGTACAAACCGCTAAGCATGGACAGTGTCTTCTGCCGATTTCACTTCCAATGTCGTAGCACTAAGACTGGCTCGATTAAATACGATATCTGCTAACGGAAACCGTTGATTATCATAAATGATATAATGTATCATTTATTTGTCGGTACATACTTAGGACCGACTAAACCTGCCTGCCCACCAACGTGTTGATAAAAAACTATGAAAAACGTACAAACTTTCCTAGATAAGTCTGCAATAAGCATTTCTCTGTTATGTATTGCGCATTGCTTGCTCTTACCCATCGCTGTCACAATTATCCCTGTATTAAGTGTGCTGCCGCTTCAAGATGAGTTGTTTCACAAGCTATTGGTAATAGCGATACTGCCGACAAGTCTGATCCGTTTAGTGATAGGCTGCAGGAAGCATAAGCGTTGGCGAATTGCATCCTATGGTATCTTTGGCGTTGCGGTGGTTATCGTTGCGGCCTTATTTGGACATGATCTGGTTGGCGAATTCGGTGAAAAACTACTCACTCTAATAGGCTCTCTTTTCATCGTTGGCGGACATATCCAAAACTATCGTCTTTGTCGGCAAGCAGGTTGTCATTAGTAATGGTGATTCAAAATATTCCCACCAATGTCATTACCGGTTTTCTGGGTGTTGGTAAAACTACCGCGATATTGCACCTACTGAAATCCAAACCCAAAACTGAGCGTTGGGCCGTGCTGGTCAATGAATTTGGTGAAATAGGGATCGATGGCGCGATTTTTAAAACAGCGCTAGGCGATCAGCGCGGAATCTTTATCAAAGAGGTCCCCGGCGGATGTATGTGCTGTGCAGCCGGGCTTCCGATGCAGATCTCGCTGACAATGCAGGTTTTGCGAAATCAAAACCTGACCGGCTTTTAATCGAGCCCACAGGCCTCGGACACCCGAAAGAAGTCCTATCCACATTGCATGGCAGCGCGTTTAAAGAAGCCTTGGATGTTCAGCGCACAATTACGCTGGTCGACGCAAGAAAGCTTGAAGACCCAAGGTACCTAAAGAACGAGATATTTCAGCAGCAGTTAGACATTGCAGATGTCGTCGCTGCAAACAAAATCGACTTATATTCTGGAATGGAGCACTTGAAACTGTCTTCATATTTAGAAGAACGCTTCCCAAGGCATGACAAAAAAGTCGTTCAGGTAACAAACGGAGAACTATCTATCGACTGGCTCGTCGGCCAACCGCGATTCCTGCCCGAACAGACTAACCATCACGAGTCAGAGGAGCATAAAAACGCCTCGCCCCATACAGCCAATAAAGCGATTGAAGAGGATGGAAAGAGCCCCTTTCCGAAAACAGGATTCGTCTCTCGTAAAAATCAAGGTGATGGCTTCTTTAGCCAAGGCTGGATATTCAAACCTGGCATAGTTTTTTGTAAGACCAAGCTCCATATTCTTCTATCGGGCGCAGACGTCGAGCGCATAAAAGCCGTTTTTATAACGGATCTAGGAGTTTTTTCCTACAACAGAACAGACAAAATCTTGCGTGAAACAAGTGTCGACGAAACCACCGATAGCCGCATTGAAGTCATTACAGCGAATGAGGCAGACTTGGAACTATTTGAAGTAGAACTTTTGCGTTGCCAACAGCAATCATAGGAAGCTTTGGAGAGTAGGGGACTTAACCTGCCCATTCTTTGGGCCTATTCCATAATACTAAACAGCAATGCGTGTACCGTTTCGACAAGGAATTTGATCGGATTACGAAAAGCACTCAACCTATAACGCCCATGGAACCTTACTCGACGATGGACTCCACGCAAGAATTTCAACTAAAGGTGATCGCTCAAACTCTGCTAAACGAGAGAACCGATAACGCGGACCTGTCTAGAGCGCTCGATCAGTTTGCGCGTCTGTGCAGTGAGATATCAGGAGTAGACCCTGATCCAAGTTACTCGGCATGGTCTGCAGACTCGTTTTTACAGGAAGGCGTTGCAATTAACCCCAACGCCGCTGCGTTGTGCGTGATGGATTATCAGAGAAGCGTGGTTTTTATTCGAGGAATCTATGCCGCCCTCAAGTCTCTTGAACAATCGGAACCTGGAGATCAACCGCTTAAAGTTTTGTACGCCGGTTGCGGGCCATTTGCGACACTTCTGCTGCCACTGTTAACGCTCTTTAGTCCCAACGCCTTAGAAATTTATTTAGTCGATATTCATCAAGAGTCTCTAAGTAGCGTCGCCAAACTGCTCACCGAGCTAAACCTTGAAGACTACAATATTACAATGGCTCAGGGCGATGCTTGCCATTACCGTCATCCAACATTGCTCGACCTCGTCATTGCAGAAACGATGCAGAAAGCGCTTGAGCAAGAGCCACAGGTAGCAGTCACCGAAAACCTAAGTACCCAGCTATCGGAGAATGGAATCTTTATACCTGAAAATATTACGATTGAGCTCTGTTTAGCGCGCCTAAAAGAGGAACAAGAACAGCTCAAACGGAACGAATTATTATGCCGCGAACGATCGACTGCTATGTCAACGAGACACGCCATCACAACCCTAATTGATCTTTCATCTCAACGCATAAAGCAAATTTTCGATCATAAACATATCAATTCAGATCTGGACTGCAATGCACTAGCCTTGTGTGAAGTTAGTATTCCCAGTATCGCTCACTTGGAAACTTACCAGCCTTTGCTTTTTACGCGAATTAAGGTGTTTGAAGAACATATGTTGAACGATTATGAGTGTGATCTCACTCTGCCCAGCCGCTGCTTTGATCTTGAGCCCTTAAAAGCGGGTCAAACATTTAGGGCTAGCTATCTACTGGGCACATACCCGAAGATTCATTGGCAAAATGCTACGGCATAGGATTCCTAAAAGCATTTACATGGAGAGAATCCTTAGAGCCAACCATATCGTTAAGACTAATAAGGTTAACACACCAACAACAAAAGACTTGTAGCGGTAGGGCACGTAGTTAGAGGTCACATGAATATACGAATGGATATAACGAGTGAAGACGTATGCCCCCATAATTAAGAGTAAAACACTGCTCACGTTGCTCGTCAGGTAAAAAATCACACTCAGCATGTAAAAAATAATGGGTGAATCAAATTGATTGTCCAAGTTGTTTGATACTTTCAAAACAAACTCAGGCCATGCTTTGGGGTTCAAGGAGGCCTCCTTCCTATCAACACTGCCTTCTCTTACGGCTCTCGATTTAACTTTTCCTAAATAGATATAAAGAATAAAAATGAGAAGCATATGCGCCAAAACCGGCAGAAATATATATTCGTTAGTCATTGTGAGCACCTTATTAAGTAATTTTTTACTGCTTTCGCAGCCAAATATCTATATATTGACAGTGTCAATTTAATCGAAACACATGGACGCTGTCAATATGGGTGAGTCACCAACGTACCATCATGGAAATCTACGCGAACAAATTCTTC
>Ga0209184_1001218_pt1 | contig 18397 bp, 15 predicted proteins | sample EN8Hudsemesocosm_2_FD_184627 | JGI IMG/M metagenome (GOLD analysis project Ga0209184, IMG submission 184627) | Methane-oxidizing microbial communities from mesocosms in the Hudson Canyon - EN8C Hudson Canyon (SPAdes) (version 2) | ecosystem: Environmental > Aquatic > Marine > Cold seeps | place... | reverse complement strand
GTTAGAACCTACCCTAGAGATACAAACTTGCGTATATCTCATGTTCCTATCAATAGAGATAATCCATGCTGGCTTTGCCAATATCCTGAAGCAGTAGGTTTTGAAAAAGCAGAAATAGGCAAAAACTTAAGGTTAACACCTACACTGACAGCAACCAGAAATGAATCTCGTGATATTTATGCTGATAGCAGCGATGTGGCAAGTGATTGGTCTACTGAAGATGATGTTGAAGCAGGTATTGATTTACGTTGGGGTATCAATGCAAACAACTTATTAAACGCAACAATTAATCCAGACTTCTCAACTGTAGAAAGTGATAGTGGCCAACTCAATGTAAATACCAACTTTTCATTATTTTATGAAGAAAAACGTGCTTTTTTTTTAGATAACAGTGACTATTTCAGCAGTGATTTCAACTTGGTTTATACTCGAAACATTGCTGATCCTGATTATGGTGCAAAACTCACTGGCCGCATAGATAAACACACCTATGGCGTTTTTACCACCAATGACACAGAAACAAATATATTACTACCCGGAAATTTAGGATCGAAACTAGCTATTTTAGACAAAGAAAGTAATTCTGGTGCTTTACGTTATCGCTACGACTTTGATGAAAACTTAACAATAGGATCTATAGCTACATTACGTTCTGCAGATGATTATCATAACTACGTTTTTGGTATAGATGCTCGCTATCGTTTATCTGAATCAAATGCCATAAAAGCACAAATATTAAATTCAGATACTTTATATTCCGATGACATTATCGCAAATGAAGTTCTCAGAAGCTTTACACTTAGAGATGACAATTTAAGTGATAACAACTTTACTGATCAAGCTTTTAAACTTAATTTTAATCATAATTCAGAGTATTGGTTGGTAGATTTAGATCACCAAAGCATAGGTGCTGATTTTCGAGCTGATTTAGGCTTTATGCCCAAAGCTGATATAAAAACAGACACCGTTCTTGTAAAAAGAGTTTTTTATTCTGAACAAGGTAGTCATTGGCAAGAAGCTGGAATTTCAGGACAATGGCAAATTGTTCATAACATTAACAATGAGCTCATACAACGCGAGTTAATTGCTAGTTTTAATATTGATGGTCCTTTGCAATCAGAGCTTGAGCTAGATTTTGTTCATGCTGAAAAAGTAGGACTTAGGTATGACGAGAACATAACAAATATTGACGGAAACACTTCTTCTTTTAATGAAGACCAATTAAGGTTATACACTAGCGCTAATTTAAATAATCGCACCTATATTTCGCTTGATTTAACTGTTGGCGATAAAATTGATTATTTGAATGATCGCCTAGGTGAATTAATAGAAGCCACAGGTAACATTACTGTTTTCATTACCGATCATTTAGAATTCGATTTTTACCAAACCTACAGCAAGTTAGATGCAAAAGAAAATAACCTTGATATTAATGTTTATGTCGCTAATATTTCAGAGTTACGTTTATCATATCAATTTGATGTGCGCAGCTACATAAAACTAAGTCTCATTTACAATAATGTTGACTACACTGGCGCTGAGCACTTAAAAGATTTATCAAGTCAGCTAATTTATGCTTATAAACTTAATCCGCAAACAGTTTTTTTCTTGGGCTATTCTGACAATAGCTTTCAAGACAATGATTTAACTACGTTAAAGCGAAGCGACAGAACCTTTTTTACAAAAATCAGTTACGCTTTTGCTCCATAAGTTTAATTATCAAATTCTTGCGCGTTTGAGCTTATTTATTTTGATTTAAACGTTCTTTATTAAGATCAATAACTACTGTCGCTGATATTCGATCGTGAATGGCTTGTTTATTAGGATCCCAATAAATTTGAATAAAACCTAATAAGCCCGTAGCTAGCCCTGCCCCATAACCACCATAACGCTCAAAACTATGCCAAAGCGATAAAGGGGTTCCATCTAACTGCAGCACTTTTATTCCTAATAGTTTTTTACCTATGGTTTGTCCTTTACCTAAAGCAATAAAAGCGGTGAAGTAAAATGTTGCCCAACCAAAGCCTAAACCTAAGTCTTCAATAATTCCTTTTACCCATTCAATTAGCGAATAAACCGGTTTATTAGATTTTTCTTCTCCCTTTAATTTATCAACATCAGTTAGCTTACCATCATCCCCTAAAACAAAAACAACATCTTTATTTTGACCACTGAGTGGTTTTTCGTCTTGTGCTGATGCTGAGAGTTCAGTTGTAGATTTATCACTTGAATCTCCTTCTTGCTCAGCAACTAAGTTAGAAAACTCTTTATTGTAACTATCATGCATAGAGGAAATTAGCTGCTCTTGTTCATTGGAAGATAATTCAATTTCCTTACCAACATCGTTAAATATGTCATCAAGTTGAGTTTTAGATACTTCAATATCGCCTTCATAGCTAATATTAGCCATATTAACCGCAACCAAATCGAGCTGAAGTTTCCAACAATCAAACGTATTGCAATCACTATCGGCAACCGTTTGTAGAGTAGACAAAGCAATTGCACCAAGCGTCAAAGACTGAGTCAAAGATAGGGACTTATTTTCTCCACCCACTTGCAATTCACTTTCCTCACCGCCAAAAAATTTCAGCAAAGGTGGCAAAGTATCCAATAAAATAACAAACAGCATTAGCGCTGCAAAAAAGCGCATGATCGCTCGGCGTTTATGACCTTTCTTTTTGCCGCGCTCTTGAGCTCTTTTCTTATTGCCCAAGTAATAAAGTGTTACGGCAATAGCAAAAGCTAGAAAAACACCTGAAACATCACTAAGTAAAGCAATCAAACTAAAGTCTATAAGTAGAGCAACTCCACGCTTTGTAGGAGAAGCAAGAGGCAAACCAAATAAGGATTTATCCATCTTAAAAGCGAATGGCGTAAGATACTGTTTAGTTTCTTCTTCCGATAATTCTCTAACATCGGGATTAGGTATATTCTTATTTTCCAATAGTGTTGCCATTGCTTAACTCCCCTTAAAACTTTAAATTAACGTTCTAAATAAGCGCTTTAATGCCTTGTCCTAAACCTGCAAGAGTTAACGGATACATTTTATGTTCAACAAGCTGTTGCATTACCTGGATTGATGAATAATAAGGCCATTGCGGTTCAGCTTGAGGGTTTAACCAAACCACTTTATCAAAATGATCGGTTAACCTTTTCATCCACACACTACCCGCTTCTTCATTCCAGTGCTCAACACTCCCACCAGGGTAGGTAATTTCATAGGGTCCCATGCTCGCATCACCAACAAAAATCACTTTATATTCTCGACTATAAGTATGCAGAACTTGTAATAAATCTATTTTCTCATTATGTCGACGATTATTATCACGCCAAACACTTTCGTAGATACAGTTGTGAAAGTAAAAAAACTCTAAGTGTTTGAATTCACCATGTATCGCAGAAAACAGTTGTTCACATACTTTAATATGGTCATCCATTGAACCACCAATATCAAAAAACATTAACACCTTAATCGCATTATGACGTTCAGGTTTCATTTTTATATCAAGATAACCGGCATTACGTGCGGTTGCAGCAATCGTATCGTCAAGGGCAAGTTCTTCACTGCTGCCTGTACGAGCAAATTGACGCAGCTTGCGCAAAGCAACTTTCATGTTGCGCGTACCTATTTCAACATTTGCATCTAAGTTTTTAAACTGGCGTTTATCCCACACTTTAGTCGCTTTGCGGTGTCTAGAGCTATCTTGGCCAATACGAACACCTTCTGGGTTATAACCATAAGCGCCAAAAGGAGATGTTCCTCCTGTGCCTATCCACTTATTACCACCTTGATGACGTTTTTCTTGCTCTTTAAGGCGCTCTGCAAGCGTTTCCATTAATTTATCTAAACCACCTAGTGATTCTATTTTTGCTTTTTCTTCAGCACTGAGTTGTTTCTCAAAATGTTTTTTTAGCCAATCTTCAGGTATTTCAGATAAATCTAACTCCAGACTTGCCACACCTTTAAAATAATCAGCAAAGGCGCGATCAAACTTATCAAAATGCGCTTCATCTTTAACTAGAACAGTTCGACTTAAACTATAAAAATCATCAATACTGGCAAACACAACGCCTTGCTCTAACGCACGAAGTAAATCTAGCAATTCACGCAAAGTACAAGGTACTTTGTAGTCGCGTATTTTACAAAAAAAATCAATTAGCATAGCTATATCACCTTAGGATTAACGATGACGTTGATGCATAAAAGCGAGTTTCTCAAATAAATGAACGTCTTGTTCATTTTTTAATAAAGCACCATGCAGTGGTGGAATAACTTTCTTTTGTCTTGTTTCATGTAATACTTCCCCGGAAATATCCTCGGCAAGTAACAATTTTAGCCAGTCAATTAACTCAGAAGTTGAAGGTTTTTTCTTCAAACCAGGTATGTCACGTAAATCAAAAAATAAGGCAAGCGCTTCATCCAATAATTTTTGCTTTATCTTAGGAAAGTGTACATCAACAATTGCTTGCATTTCAGCTTTTTCAGGGAAGTTAATATAATGAAAAAAACAGCGTCTGAGAAAAGCATCAGGTAATTCTTTTTCATTGTTCGAGGTAATGATAATAATGGGTCTTTGTTTAGCGACAATTTTTTCTTGCGTTTCATAAACAAAAAATTCCATTTTATCGAGTTCTAATAACAAATCATTAGGGAATTCAATATCTGCTTTATCAATTTCATCAATTAATAATACCGGGCGGTTATCAGCAGTAAACGCATGCCACAATTTCCCTTTTATAATGTAGTTACCAATATTTTCAACTTTTTCATCACCTAACTGGCTATCTCGAAGCCTTGATACTGCATCATACTCATATAAACCTTGCTGAGCTTTGGTGGTCGATTTTATATGCCATGGAATAAGTTCAACATTTAAACTAGCGGCTAACTCCTCTGCTAACATTGTTTTACCTGTACCCGGTTCACCCTTAATCAATAAAGGTTTCTCTAAAGCAATGGCAGCATTAACCGCTAATTGTAAGTCATTTGATGCAATATAATTGCTTGTACCCTGAAATGCGCTCATATTCAATTTCCAATAATTTATGATAAGTAATGAAGTGATATATAATATGTTTGTAAAATGGTATTAGAAATAGTATTTATCTATTCCATAAAAGCATATAAGTTATAACAAAATATAACTTCTTTTTCTGTCGTAAAGAGCTAATCTTAACAAATATACTTAAGTGAAAATAGTCACAGGAACCAGCATGTCTAATATATTTGAAGATAATTCAACCTCCATTGGTAATACACCTTTGGTAAAGCTTAACCGTGTAATTGCTAGTAAAAACAGTGACGGCACACCAACAGCAACAGTTTATGCAAAAATTGAATCTAGAAATCCAAGTTTTAGCGTTAAATGTCGTATTGGCGCAGGCATGGTATGGGATGCTGAAGAAAAAGGCTTATTAAAAGAAGGCAAAGAAATTGTAGAGCCTACGAGTGGTAATACAGGTATTGCTCTTGCTTTTGTTGCAGCAGCAAGAGGTTATGGTATTACCTTAACAATGCCAAGTACGATGAGCTTAGAGCGTCGTAAATTATTATCTGCTTTAGGAGCAAAGGTTGAATTAACCGATGGTGCTAAAGGAATGAATGGCGCTATTGCTAAAGCGCAAGAAATTAAAGACTCCGATCCTGAGAAATATGTATTATTAGGTCAGTTTGATAACCCAGCTAACCCGCAAATTCACGAAAAAACTACGGGTCCTGAAATTTGGCGCGATACCAAAGGCAATATTGACATTTTAGTTTCTGGTGTTGGTACTGGTGGCACAATTACAGGTACTAGCCGTTACATAAAATTAACCGAAGGTAAAGCAATATCAAGTATTGCCGTTGAGCCAACAGATTCTCCAGTAATTAGTCAAAAGATTGCTGGTGAAGAGTTAACCCCAGGTCCTCATAAAATTCAAGGTATTGGCGCTGGTTTCATACCTGGCAACCTAGATTTAGAAATGGTTGATGGTGTTGAGAAAGTATCAAATGAAGATTCTATGGCAATGTCACATAGATTAATGAAAGAAGAAGGAATACTTGCAGGTATTTCATCTGGCGCTGCTGTGATAGCTGCTAAACGTCTTGCTGAAAAACCAGAAAATTCAGGTAAAGTTATTGTAGTAATTTTACCAAGCTCAGCTGAACGTTACTTATCAAGTGCTTTATTTAGTGATAGCTTTACAGAGAAAGAATTAGTGCAATAAGTTCAAATTCCACTTTGTTTTATAAAGGTGCTTCGGCACCTTTTTTATTGAATAGACTTTTATTGAATAGACTGTGGTATTTGCGGTATGCTTAGGCCAATAATTTTGAATTTACTTATTAATATCAACATATGCATAAAACATTTCCCCTCATTTTAATCTTCATATTTTTTCTTAACGCTTGTGGCGGTGGCGATGAAGAAATTAGCGAAATTGACAACCCAAAACTTGTCGCGGTTGCTTTTTTTGAAGCTATTTATAACGAGAAAGATATTAACAAAGCCGCATCTATTTGTTCGCCTAAATTGGCACGTTTATTATTGCATTACAAAACATCACAGTCTGTTGCTAGGCACATGTTTAATATGTCTTTTGAAAAAGTTACCGACATAAAACCAGATGACACTGGTGTTAAAGTCAGAGAACGATTTAAAGATAAAGCAGTAGTTACTGTTTACGTAGAAGGCTACTACAATGAAAGTAAAATAAAAGATGTTAAGCGCCTTTTATTAATTCAAAATGATGATGATCAATGGGTTATTGATGAAATTTTAAAAGATCCTTTTTAAACGTTTTCTGTAATAACTCAACCATGTAATAGCTCAATCCTTTAAAATAAATGATGATAATAACTCAACCGTTTTTATCATCACTATCTTCAACAATAGTTACCGCTTTCTGAATTAATTTAACTCTTCCAGAATCAACTAATGCTTGCCTTAACACGTATTCTATTTGTGCATTTACACTGCGCAGTTCATCATCAGACCAACGTTGTATCGCTGCTAATACATCTGGACTTATTCTTAATGGAAAGCTTTTCTTCGCTGCCATAGCAACTCCTAATAATCAACGTCAGAGGTTAATAAAGGCTACCTGTATTCACAACGGGTTGTGTGCTTTTATCACTACATAATACTACAAGTAAATTGCTTACCATCGTTGCTTTACGCTCCTCATCTAGTTCAATAATTCCTTTACTAGACAATTGGCTTAATGCCATTTCAACCATACCCACTGCACCATCAACAATTAACCTTCTGGCAGCGATAATGGCCGATGCTTGTTGTCTTTGTAACATGGCATTAGCAATTTCTGGTGCATAAGCTAAATGACTTATACGAGCTTCATGTACTTTTACTCCTGCTTTTTCCAGTCTGTCTTGTATCTCATATTTTAACGCTTCTGACACTTCTTGCGGATGACTACGCAGCGCAATTTCATCGCCATCGTGTTGATCATATGGATAACTAATGGCCATATTACGCAATGCTGATTCGCTCTGTATATTGACAAAACTAATGTAGTCATCAACTTCAAACGTCGCTTCTGCTGTATCATCCACAGACCAAACCACTACTGTGGCAATTTCAATTGGATTACCGTGGTTATCATTCACTTTCATTTGGTTAGATTCAAAGTTCCTAATCCTTAATGAAATAGTTCTACTAACAAAAAAAGGAATAGTCCAACGCAAACCGTTAGCTTTAACTGTACCGACATAATTTCCGAAAAAAGTCATTACCTTCGCTTGGTTAGGCTGCACCATAAAAAAACCAGGTAAGATAAAAATAACAGCGGCGATGGCGATGAAAAATAAAACACTGGCATGCTGAGCAATAATTTGGTTAACGATAAACGCTGCGAGTAACAATAGCGTTAAAAACATTCCATAACCATTAATTGAAAAACCTTTTTTCTCTTTCATAAAAATCCCTTAAACACAAATATGATATCAAAACGATATCATATCAATATACTTAAATATTTCAGCTTGTCAAATTTAAGGCATAAAAAAACCCAAAACTTACAAAAGTTGTGGGTTTTTATATTACTTTTTTCGCCTTAAGAGCAATCTAGAGGTTTGTCTAAAATCGCTATTAGGAGCTATAAACTTTTAAATATGATCTACTGCCATAATTTCATATTCAACAGCGCCACCAGGCGTCGAAATTTCAATTTCACTATCAACAGTTTTACCAATTAAACCACGAGCAATAGGTGAATTTATCGAAATTCTATTTTGCTTAATATCAGCTTCATCATCACCAACAATTTGATATTTCACTTCCGCTTCAGTATCAATGTTAAGCAAAGTAACAGTAACTCCAAAAATGACTTTTCCTGTATTAGAGATTTTAGTCACATCAATAATTTGCACATTACCTAACTTACCTTCAATTTCTTGAATACGACCTTCACAAAAACTCTGTTGTTCACGAGCAGCATGGTATTCAGCATTTTCTTTTAAATCGCCATGTTCACGTGCTGTTGCTATATCAGCAACTATTGTCGGGCGTTTAACCGTTTTTAAATGGTTTAGTTCTTCACGCAATGCATCTGCACCGTGAACTGTCATTGGATATTGACTCATAATTTTAATCTTATATTTTGTTAATTTATTTACAGCGCTTATGTAACTCTTGGATTGACGTTACTGTATTTCTATCATCAGCCGAATGCGCCTGACAAGCAGCAAATGCAGCGTTTAATGTTGTAGTATAGGCAACTTTATAACGTAATGCGCCGCCACGTAATACTTTAGAATCTTCAATGGCCTTACGCCCTTCAGTGGTATTAATAATATAACTATATTCACTGTTTTTAATTCTATCAAGTATGTGTGGACGACCTTCGTGTACTTTATTAACTAAACGTACTGGAACATTCGCTTCACCTAAAATAATAGCGGTTCCATGAGTTGCATCAAGTTCATAACCTAAAGCAACCATTTGCTTAGCTAGCTCTACTACACGTACTTTATCAGAGTTACGAACAGAAATTAATGCTCGACCTGACTTAGGAACAGACTCACCCGCACCTAAATTAGCTTTTGCATAAGCCTCTTCAAAAGTATCTCCTACGCCCATGACTTCACCCGTTGAGCGCATTTCTGGGCCAACCAAAGGATCGCTACCATGAAACTTGTTAAAAGGAATAACCACTTCTTTCACAGAAAAATATGGCGGTATCATTTCTTCCGTAATACCTTGTTCAGTTAAAGATTTACCGGCCATAACACGTGCACCAATTTTAGCTAGCGGTACAGAAGTTGCCTTAGATACAAACGGCACAGTACGAGCAGCACGAGGGTTTACTTCAATTAAATAAACTTCGTCATCTTTAACTGCCATTTGTGTGTTCATTAAGCCAATAACACCTAGCTCGAACGCTAAGTCTGTTACTTGCTTGCGCATCACATCTTGAATTTCATGGCTTAAGCTATAAGCTGGCAATGAACAAGCACTATCACCCGAGTGAACACCTGCTTGCTCAATGTGCTGCATAATACCGCCAACAACCACTTTTTCGCCATCACAGATAACATCGATATCTACTTCTATTGCATCATCTAGGAAGTGATCAAGTAATACTGGCGAATCATTTGAAACGCTTACCGCATCTGTCATATAACGGCGTAAATCATCTAGGTCATAAACTATTTCCATAGCGCGACCACCTAATACATAAGAAGGACGTACAACCAACGGGAAGCCAATCGCTTCTGCTTTTGCCATCGCTTCATCTATTGACGTCACGGTAGCATTTTCAGGTTGTAGTAAACCTAAACGATCAACCGCTTGCTGAAAACGTTCTCTATCTTCTGCACGGTCAATGGCATCAGGAGAAGTACCAATGATAGGCACACCAGCAGCTTCTAAAGCACGCGCTAGTTTAAGTGGTGTTTGACCACCATATTGCACAATAACGCCTTTAGGTTTTTCAATACGAACAATTTCCAAAACATCTTCAAAAGTGATTGACTCAAAATAAAGTCTATCTGAAGTATCATAATCAGTTGAAACCGTTTCAGGGTTACAATTAACCATAATGGTTTCATAACCATCTTCACGTAATGCTAATGCAGCATGAACACAACAGTAATCAAATTCGATGCCTTGACCTATACGGTTTGGTCCACCGCCTAAAATCATAATAGAATCTTTATCTGTGGGCGCAGCTTCGCACTCTTCATCATAAGTTGAGTACATATAAGCAGTGTCAGAGCTAAACTCTGCCGCACACGTATCTACACGTTTGTAAACTGGGTAGATATCAGCATTATGACGTTTTTTGCGAATTTCAGCTTCACTAACACCAATAACATCTGCAAGACGAGCATCAGCAAAACCTTTACGCTTAAGTTTACGTAAATAGTCAGCTGTTAGTACTTTTAAACCACCTTCAGCAACTTTTGCTTCTTCTAAAACAATATCTTCAATTTGTACTAAGAACCAACGATCGATCATAGTTAGTCTAAAGACATCGTCAACGGTTAAGCCAAGACGGAAAGCATCAGCTACATACCAAATACGATCTGATCCTGCTTCTTGCAACTCGTGCATTATTTTCGTTTTAGCGCCCGGTTGCGTTACATCAACCATAGAGTCAAAACCATTCACGCCAACTTCTAGACCGCGTAAAGCTTTTTGCATTGATTCTTGTTGGTTACGGCCAATAGCCATAACTTCACCCACAGATTTCATCTGTGTGGTTAGTCTATCTTCACAGCCAGCAAATTTTTCAAAGTTGAAACGTGGGATCTTGGTAACTACGTAATCAATAGTTGGTTCAAATGAAGCAGGTGTTTTGCCACCCGTAATATCATTAGTCAACTCGTCAAGGGTATAACCTACCGCTAACTTGGCAGCAATTTTTGCAATTGGGAAACCGGTTGCTTTCGAGGCAAGCGCCGATGAGCGAGAAACACGCGGGTTCATTTCGATAATGACCATACGACCTGTATCAGGACAAATACCAAACTGTACGTTTGAGCCACCTGTTTCAACACCAATTTCACGCAATACCGCCAAGGATGCATTACGCATGATTTGGTATTCTTTATCCGTTAAGGTTTGTGCTGGTGCAACAGTGATTGAGTCACCCGTATGAATGCCCATAGGGTCGAAGTTTTCAATTGAACAAATAATGATACAATTATCATTTTTGTCGCGAACCACTTCCATTTCGTATTCTTTCCAACCAATTAATGATTCATCAATCAATAATTCTGAAGTTGGTGAAAGGTCTAAACCACGCGTACAAATTTCAGTAAATTCTTCGATGTTATACGCGATACCGCCGCCTGTGCCACCCATAGTAAATGACGGGCGAATAATACACGGAAAACCAAGATTCTTGCTTGCAGCAAAAGCTTCTTCAAGAGTATGAACAATTTCAGCGCGTGGTGTATCTAAACCAATCGCCTTCATTGCTTTATCAAAACGACTTCTGTCTTCTGCTTTATCGATAGCGTCAGCAGTTGCACCAATCATTTCGACATTGAATTCTTTCAAAACGCCTTTTGCTTCAAGCTCTAACGCACAATTAAGCGCAGTTTGACCACCCATAGTTGGCAATACCGCACAAGGACGTTCTTTTTCAATAATTTTTCGGACAACTTCCCAATGAATAGGCTCTATGTAAGTGGCATCGGCCATCTCAGGGTCTGTCATGATAGTTGCAGGGTTAGAGTTAACTAAAATAACGCGGTAACCTTCTTCGCGTAATGCTTTACATGCTTGTGCACCTGAATAGTCGAACTCACAAGCTTGGCCAATAACAATTGGGCCTGCACCTAAGATCAAGATACTTTTTAAATCTGTTCTTTTTGCCATGTCACTATTCTCTCTTATCTTCTCTTGTCAGGGTGTAGGGTTAAGCTTGCTTTGCTTTATATTCGTTTATCAAGTCAATGAAATGATCAAATAACGGTGCGGCATCATGTGGACCGGGGCTTGCTTCTGGATGACCTTGAAAGCTAAATGCAGGCTTGTCAATACGGTGAATACCTTGCAAAGATCCATCAAATAAAGATTTATGAGTTGTTCTCAAGTTAGCTGGCAAATTGGTTTCATCAACAGCAAAACCATGGTTTTGTGAAGTAATCATCACAACATCACGATCAATATCTTTCACCGGATGGTTGGCGCCATGATGACCAAATTTCATTTTGATGGTTTTTGCACCACTGGCTAAACCAAGCAATTGATGACCTAAACAAATACCAAATACAGGAATGTCTGTCTCTAAAAATTCTTTAATGGCAATTATAGCATAATCACATGGTTCAGGGTCTCCTGGACCATTTGATAAAAAGATACCATCAGGGTTCAACGCTAATACATCACTTGCAGATGTTTGTGCTGGTACTACCGTTAATTTACAACCTCGGTCTACTAACATACGTAAAATATTGCTTTTCGCACCAAAATCATAGGCAACCACATGAAAGTCAAAGTTTTCTGGCTCAGAGAAACCTGCTCCCATTGCACTACCTAACGACCAGCTACCTGATGTCCATTGGTATGACTCTTTAGTAGAAACTACTTTTGCCAAGTCCATTCCTTTAAGACCAGGGAAATCTTTAGCTTGCTGCAATGCACCGCCTTGTGCTGCTTGTAAACTTTCATCGCTAGCGTCTTCAAGCGTTAAAATGCAACCATTTTGCGCGCCTTTCTCACGTAAAATACGCGTTAATTTACGCGTATCAATGTCGGCAATACCTAAAATATTGTTGGCTTTTAGGTACTCGCTCAAACTTTGTTCACTTCTAAAGTTACTCGCTAGTAATGGCAAATCGCGGATCACTAGACCTTTAGCAAAAATAGACGCTGACTCTTTATCTTCACAGTTAGTACCTGTATTACCAATGTGCGGGTAAGTCAGGGTGATAATTTGCTCTGCATATGAAGGATCGGTAAGGATTTCCTGATAACCTGTCATTGAAGTATTAAATACTACTTCACCAACAGCCGTTCCCTGTGCACCAATTGCGGTGCCTTTAAATACGGTACCGTCTTCCAGTACCAAAATAGCAGATATAGCCAATGTAACCTCCAAAGAGAAGAAAAAACGCAAGATTCTTATTTTAAAAACCAGTTTAAAGCAAGCACAAAACCGTCTTAAAACGAACACAAAATTTGCACATAAAAAATGTCAAAAATTGGCATTTCGCTAAATTTTTGACAAAATCCACTTATTTTACGCTTGTAGGCTTCTTTCGTCTAGTAAAAATTGTAAAAACTCGCTCTTTTGTATAATTTAATTCATTTTAATGACCAAACGGTCAAAAACAGTAGTTATCTACTATTTTAAGCCAAGTACATCTTGCATATCGTAAAAGCCATTATCAGCTTCACTCAACCAAAATGCAGCTCTCATAGCACCTAAAGCAAAAGTCATACGAGAGCTCGCTTTATGGGTGATTTCTATACGTTCACCTAAATCAGCAAAATAGGCAGTATGCTCTCCAACAATATCTCCGGCTCTAACAGTCGCAAAACCTATCGTTTCTCTGTCCCGCTCGTCTGTAATGCCTTCTCGGCCATAAACTGCACATTTATTAAGATCACGTCCTAAAGTATCAGCAATTACCTGTCCCATTTTAACTGCGGTACCAGATGGAGCATCCTTCTTAAATCGGTGATGTGCTTCAAAAATTTCTATATCAGTATAATCGCCAATTGCCTTTGCCGTTACTTCAAGTAACTTAAACATTAAATTAACCCCAACCGAAGTATTAGGCGCCAACACTACTGGCATTAATTCGCCTGCTTTTTCAATAAAGCTAACTTGTTCATCACTAAAGCCAGTAGTACCAATGACTAATGCTTTTTTATTTTGCTGACACCAGTTAATATTTTCAAGCGTAGTCTCTATTGAAGTAAAATCAATAAAGACCTCTGCATCAGTTAACTGACTCAATTTCGTGGCGGTAGTTAAACCAATTGCGCCTATACCGGCTAGCTCACCAAGGTCAAAACCCGCAAATGAAGAGCTAGCACGAACACTGCCACCAATGAGTTCAATATTTTCGTGTTCATGGGCTGCTTGAATAAGGTTACGTCCCATTCGGCCGCTACAGCCTAATATTGCTACTTTTACTTTCATTTTAAATTCTCTATCTTTTAATTATTTACCAATAAAATGTGTACTAATCAATCAACATAAATGGATACTCTAATGATAATGAGTTTGATAAGTCGTGGGAAACAACATTAATAATTTTCAATTCATTATCAATTAAAACCAAATGATAAATAGCGCAAAAATCGGCAAATATTTCACCTTGATCATCAAGGAACTCCCAATCAACACAGGCAAAAAGCAAGTTTTTAGTGACTAAAGAGTAACTTGCTTTTCTAGCAATAATATCGCTGGTTTTCGCCTGTTGTAATTGTGTGAAAATATTACTAAATTCTTGCAGACACTCTTTCGAGTTTTTCAGCAAGACAACTTTGTCGGGTGTATGTAAAGTGCAGGGTAAATGGTAGCACGCAGCAACTTTGGCAAGATCATAACTTTTAAATGCGGCTAAATAATCTTTAAATAAGCTGACAATTTTTTTAGTCTGCACTTTCAGCCTCATCCTTATTTTCAATTAAAAAAAAGCCCTCAAATGAGGGCTTTTAAAATAGCTAAATTAGCTAACGATACTTAATAATTCCACATCAAATACTAACGTAGCATAAGGAGGAATAGCACCTTGTGAGCCTTGCTCACCGTAAGCTATGTTGTAAGGGATAGTTAATTTCCACTTGCTGCCTTCGGTCATTAACTGTAATGCTTCTGTCCAACCAGCGATTACGCCGCCTACAGGGAATTCTGCCGGTTGACCACGGTCAACAGAGCTATCAAATACTTCGCCATTTGCAAATGTACCATGATAATGAACACGAACAGTGCTAGCTGCTGTTGGTTTTTCACCTTCACCTGTTGCAATAACTTCGTACTGTAAACCAGACTCTGTTACGGTTACTTCATCACGCTTAGCATTTTCAGCTAAAAAGGCTTCACCTTCCGCCGCTTTTTCTTTAGCGATAATTTGCTCTTGTTCTTGTAGCTTTTTAGATACTACAGAGAAAGCTTCATTTAAATCTTCATCAGACACTTGGCTAGCTGTGCCGGCTAATGCGTCAGCAATACCCGCCTGAATAGCTGCGATTTCAAATTCTTTAAAAGGATTATTAACTAGTTGATCACCTAATTGACGACCTACACCATAACTTACACGTTGTTCAATTGTTTCAAGTTTAATCTCAGACATATCTTTCACTTACTTTTATATAAATAGGGAATTAAAAAATTGGCGAGAGTTTATCATAAACATCAACTAGTATGTAGTAGCCTAGTATGGCAATTTGTTATTTTTTATAAGTGGTTTACTATTTTTTAAAAGTAATTAAATACAAAACACTTCTTCACACAGCAATGATTTAACGAATATAATGGTTAAGAATTTAAAATATTAATAATAAGAATAAATATTTATGACTACCGCTACTGTTGTAGAGCAACCGAAATCGAATAAAAAAAGCCTAATTGCATTACTTCCCTTTGCCGTATTTCTTGGGATTTTTTTAGGCACTGGCATTATTCTTACACTTCAAGGAGCTGAGTTTGCTTTTTATCAACTCCCTGCCAGCATTGCTATTATTCCTGCTATTTTTGTCGCACTTTATTTGGGTAAAGTATTAGGCAAAGAATCTATTGATAAACAAATAGGCCAATTTATAAGTGGTGCCGGTCATGGCAATATCATGACCATGTGTATTATCTATTTGCTTGCGGGTGCTTTTGCGACAGTTGCCAAAGCCACAGGTAGCGTTGATGCTAGTGTGCAGTTAGGTTTAGCCTTTTTTCCTGCTTATTTACTATTACCTGGACTATTTCTAGTCGCTGCCTTTTTATCAACAGCGATGGGAACTTCAATGGGCACAATTGCGGCTATTGCTCCTATTGCTTTAGGTTTTATAGAGTCCGCAGGATTAGATTCTGCTTTGGTTGCTGGCTGCTTAATTTCTGGTGCTATTTTTGGTGATAACTTATCGATAATTTCTGACACCACTATTGCATCAACACGCAGTCAAGGTGCACATATGAAAGATAAATTTAGAATTAACTTTAAATTTGCCGTGCCTGCAGCCGTTATTTGTTTAGTCATTTTTGCTGCATTAGGTCAAAGTATTAATTATGAAATGAGTAGTGATCCTGCTGTTGTAGGTCTTATTCCTTATATTGTGATTTTAATACTCGCGCTATCGGGCGTAAACGTATTTGTGGTGTTAGTCCTAGGGATAGTGCTAGCGGCAATTATTGGTATGTTAACTAATGACTATCAATTATCAGCTTGGATAAGTGATATCAACTTAGGTTTTGCTAGCATGCAAGATATCTTTATTTTGTCATTATTTATTGGCGGATTAAGTGAGTTAATTCGCCATCAAGGCGGATTATCTGCATTAACACAAACCATTGAGTCATTTGCAAGAAAACTAAGTCCTAACAATAAGAAACGTGCTGCCGGTCTTGGTATTGCAGGGTTAACCTTTGGCTGTAATTTTTTTACTGCCAACAATACTGTATCCATTATTATCACAGGTGAAACCGCAAAAGATCTAGCGACTGATGGCGAGTTAACACCGGCACAATCTGCTAGCTTACTTGATATATTCGCTTGTATTAACCAAGGTTTATTACCCTATGGTGCGCAGGCTTTATTACTAGGAGCAACGTTGGGAATTTCTCCATTAGCCGTGATTTCTCACGCGTTTTATCCAATGATTTTGTTTTTTACTGCAGGAATTGCATTTTGGAAAATGACTAGAGCTTGATTTTAAGTTTAATTAATTAGCGTGCTACTGTCTTTTTTTACACCATAAATATCATTAGGATTAAACCCTAAAGTCACATGGAAATCTTTGTTTTTCAATAAAAATCGTTGGCGAATTAATTGAGCATCACCACTTTGAGCAACAACAAAATATGTTTGTTTATTATCGAGTTCAACTTTTCCTAAACCGAGTAAAGTTACCTTGAGTTGACTCGATAAGTTGTTATTAAAACCGGGTGCTAGTAGCTTTTCAACTAACGCTTTATCTGCTAACTGGTATTCTTGTGGACTAAGTAGAGTCATATGGAATAATTGATGATCGCGCGCAGCTTGAAATGCACGGTATTTTTGAAATTCTTCACCTAATAATTGCTCTAATGTTGTTAAATATGTAGATAACTCTGCTCGGCTAACTATTGCACCTAAATAGACTTGTCCTTGATTATCTTTCAGCTTGGTTATTTTTAAGCGTACTGACTTTTGAGATTGTTTTTTTTCTTGCTTAGCTTGTGGATTATATTGTGGGTCATTAAGCGATTGTAGCGCCCTTATCTGCTTATCGGTAAGTTCAACCTTTTCATTGTTAATGCTTTTAGCCACGACACTAACTTGAATGAGTATAAAAAGTATTGTTAAAAATATTTTCGAGATTGTCATTAAGGATCTTCTTTTGTAATAAGCACACTTTTATCTATTTAAGATTAATTAATTGTACTTTGCCAATAAAGTCACTAAATCATCTTCAGTTAACACTGTTACACCTAAATCTTGCGCCTTAGTTAATTTAGAGCCCGATTTTTCACCTGCAACTAGAAAATGTGTTTTTGCTGAAACACTACCTGAAACTTTAGCACCTAATAACTGTAAAGAAGCTTTCGCTTCACTTCGACCCATTTGACTGAGCGTGCCTGTTAACACAAAAATTTGCTCAGCTAATGGCAGTTCATCAGCCCTTTTAACGACAATATCAGGCCAAGTCATCTTAGCATCTAATGCTAAAACTACAGCCAAATTATGATCTTCTTTAAAAAAGTTAACTATATTTTTAGCAACAATCTCACCAACATCATCAACGGCCTGTAAAATCTCAAAATTTGCAGCTCGTATTGCGGATAATGTGCAAAAGTGATTTGCTAAGTTAGCCGCAGTCGCCTCGCCTACTTCTCGAATACCCAGGCCATAAATAAACTTAGCTAAACTTGTTTGTCTAGCTTTATCTAGCGCTAAAATTAAGTTTTTTGCCGATTTTACTCCCATGCGTTCCATGGTACTGATATCGATTTCAGTTAAGCTAAATAAGTCAGCTGGCGTTGAAATAAGGCCTTCATCAACTAATTGTTCAACTAACTTATCACCTAAACCATCAACATCATGAGCTTTACGCGAAGCAAAATGTTTAATAGCTTCTTTTCGTTGTGCTTGGCAAAATAAACCCGCAGTACAACGAAGCACAGCCTCACCTTCAGCTCTAGCAACTTTAGAATCACAAACGGGACATGTTTGTGGAAAAACAACATCTATAGCATTATTGTTACGTTTTTCAAGCACCACTGAAACGATTTGAGGTATCAC
>Ga0209184_1001217_pt1 | contig 18410 bp, 15 predicted proteins | sample EN8Hudsemesocosm_2_FD_184627 | JGI IMG/M metagenome (GOLD analysis project Ga0209184, IMG submission 184627) | Methane-oxidizing microbial communities from mesocosms in the Hudson Canyon - EN8C Hudson Canyon (SPAdes) (version 2) | ecosystem: Environmental > Aquatic > Marine > Cold seeps | place... | reverse complement strand
CTAGAGGATTTGGCTGGTATATGGGCTGCCTAATACGTAGCTGTTGCGACGATCATACCGATTCTCTTCCAGAAGGTGTATCGGAGTTTTGGGTGGATCAATTTGAGGCACTAGAGGACGACGCGCCACAAAAAGGGGAAATACGAAGACTGGTTCAGATGTCTACAAATATTACAGGCACTTGGGGCCTCTCCGAGATTCGTGAAACTGCTTTCAAGCGAATTGAACTAGTTAGTAAAATTGATGTGTCTGCTTAATAAAGTCGATTCACCAAAAAAGCTTGGAAAAGTATTTAATATGCACCACAAGAATAACAAGGAGAAATTATGAAATTAAAGAGTTTTTTTACTAAATGGGTATATCGTGCAGTTATACTTATTCTCATCGGTTTAATTTTTGCGGAAATGCAACAGTCACATCCAAGTCATGCTTATCTTTTAGGGTTGATATCTAAGCTGTTTGAGAGTGTCGGTATAGCGATGCTTGTAGCAAGTGTATTTTCTTTTACATTAGGTACAGAGGAGTTTCTAAATTACATTAGAGATCGCTTAATGAGCATTGTGATTTCAAAAGATTTCGTGACAAAATTAAGCTCAACCGAGCAAAAAAGTCTTTTACAGATGGTTTTAAAGCCATCTCGTCAATTATCAGAAATTTATTCCGGTATAACTGAGTATTTCGATCAATATGTTGAAGATTCAATGCGCCTTGCTGATACGTGTTATCGAGGACATATGAATTTACATGCGGTTGCATCTATTAATAAAGAAAAAGGTTCTACTCAAATTTTAATGGATGCTGATTATATAATTTATAGAGTAGCGGATAAGTTCGACCCATTAATACTCTATCTAGATGATGAATGTTTTGAACATATTCAAACAAAAGTTATTGGTGCGAACGGTGAAGAAGAAATCCTTTCTGGAGATAGTATTGAACCTATACCATGCAATGAAATTGATGATCCTGATATGAAAAAAGGATATCTCATGCATGTCCCTGAGAAATTCAACAACCTGCACAATATTACAGTTTCTAGAAGAATAGTCGAATATGGAAATGATCACTGGCAACTATTTTCATACAAAATGGTTAAACCATGCCATAAACTGTCAATTACTTTAAGGTGTGAAGATGGTCTAGTTATTAAAGATTGTCATACTTATGGTGCTCAAGAGAAGTTTACAATTGAACGCGATGAACGATCTGTTCGTGTTAAATTCCATGATTGGCTAAGCCCAGGGTTTGGTGTTTGTATCGTTATTGCAAAAGAAGATTTCCATAAATAGAAAAGAATAAATTTTGAACTTACATTGTGTATTTTCATCAACGGTGATTGCACAATGTTCATTATTAACTTTAATAAATCACTCAGGTTAGAGGGTGGCTTACTCCTCTAGGGGCAAGTACAAGCTGACTTTACTATTTTTCCCGAGATTATCAGATTCTTTTTTTTTTGAAGTTATGTGATTTTTTGGGAGGCTACAGGAGGAGACCTATCTGATTACTGCAAATTTTTTTTTGTAGAGTGTCTAGTGTTGCTAAACATCGATTGCAATAAAATATAGGGGTATGAGATTTTAAAATGGCAGTTCAATACGGAATATGTAAGATCGGCACAAAGCCAAAAGCTTTAAACCCAATTCAGCTTGAAAGGACGTCAAGTCTAAAACTAGTTCTGTAAGCATCATATGGAGTAAATCAATGCCAGAAATTCGGCTTAGCGACTATTGCTGCCAAGGTGGTAGTAAGGTTATCGATTCTGAGAGCTTTAAGGACGAAGACCTTGTTATTGCGACTCGTGGAAAGAATACCTTAATGTTCTCTCCCCTCGGAAATAAACCAAAAACGCCTGTGCTTGCGTTGGTGGGTATCACCCCTGGTGGGCAATCTGAAGTCTTTGCCAAACTTCTCCGGTCTCAAACTGTAGCCGCCGCGGCTTCTGAAGCCGCATTTGCAAAGGGGCAAGACACTATAAAGATATTATTAGGGGCTCAGAGGTTTGCTCAGCATATAGGCGTTGATCTCAATGGTGACTTAAACGACAACCCTAAAATATTTACTACCTCTTTGGTTAAGTGCTGCCTTAAAGTAGACGGTAGTTACAAATATAAGGCACCGGATATTGCAGCATCTCCAGAGGCTTCTTTTTGTGTGTCAAATAGATTTATCTCGGATGTCGAACAATACCCATCATTAAAATGGATAGTCATATTTGGTGATTCTGGCTGGGAAGCTATTAATTCAATACGGCATAACGGCCTAACTATTCTCGAATATTTGAAATCAAAAGGCTTAATCGTTCTTAACTTTCCCCATTTTTCACAAAATTTTCAGCAACGGGCCATTTTTGCATTAGGTTCTGAGGAAGAACCTGAGTACTTTAAAAATAAGCCTACGCATAAAGTTTATGCACCTAAAGCCCAACGGATGAGAGCAGATCTATTGAAATCTATTGGTAGCAGTAGCCAGACCTTTTATGAAGGAGTACTCAGAGAGTTGTATCAGAAGGACAAGAAACTGCTAGTAAAAAGGTCGATGCAAAGGTAGTTAAGACTATACAAAAAACGAAAAGAAGTGCTTTTAGTGAATTGTTTTATCTGCTTCATGAAACCGGAGATAAACTCTATCCGGTGCGAATGAAAAATAGAGACACAGGAAAATATGCTTTTAGAGTTTCTATCGGTGGATCAGGCGGAAACACAAAAGCTGCGGGGCTTGAAATCGAAGAAGAACAAGAAATGAGACAACACGTTTTGGAGCTTGGTTATGCTGTGAGGGCTGCGACTCGAGATAAAAATAGAAAAGGGTTATTTAAGGTCAATCAGCGGTCGATCGTTCGAGTCGTGAAACCGTAATTGTCTGGTATTAGTATGCATGTAGCTAAAAGTATTAAAGCATTAGAATTGTCACTCACTTGTCCGCTGCTTTCTAGTTTTAATATCTTAATAATAAATAGGCAATTTTAAGGGATAGGAAGTATGTTTTCAGGACCAAATGTCGATGCAATTAGAGAAGAATTCGAACTAACGGACGAAAATTATTTTAAAGCGGGTTCTAGTGCAGAACTTTATTGTAAGGGAGACACAGTTTTAAGGCTGTCGTCAGACTGCTCATCGCATTGCCTGATTGTGATAGGGAACGAAAAAGGCTGGGCTGTACCAAAATTAGTTGCTGACTTTGGGGCCTTAAAAGAAGCGGATGAATCACCAGAATGGGATCATTACTGGTTAGGTGAGTTTGAAAAAATGAGTGAACTTTCGAAAAATTCTGAACTAGAGAAAACGTTTACAAATTGGCTTGCAGAGACACTAAAACAGGCAGGGCTAGATGGGTGGTTAATCAATGGAGAATATTTTCCAGTGTTACGGGAAGCTTTAAAACATCGCGTTGAAGAAGGCCGGTTTGCTGAACTGGCAAATACATTGATAGCAATGACCAAAGTGTGCGACGGTGAAATGGACCTTGATGTGAGTAATTTTATGTTGAGAGCAAGCACTGGTGAGGTTGTAGTAGTCGACCCAGCACATGGAATGGAGCCTCACCCAGAGTTCTGGGAAGCGAGAGGAGTGATTTCAGTATAACGATCTGTTGTAAGTTGTCTTTAATCGTAGGTGTTTTATATGAAAGTAAAAGAACAGTATTTAAAAGTTTTGGTTGATTTGAATGAATGGACAACCGTTTCGAGCTGGGCAGAATTGGTGGGGGAAACTTACCCTGATGTGTTACCCACTGCAGACGAGCAAGCTGCGAATCAGAAGAGCGAAACAACAGGACTTAGAGAGCTAGCGGCCAGAATAAGTTCGTGTATCTCAAACGGATCTTTTGGGCAGCAGATTGAAATAGATACGTCTGAGCGTCCAAGAAAGGTTAGATATCTACCAGACGCGGAACAACAAAATCATATCAACGCCGATATTGAAGATGACGCAGAGCCTTTAAAGCGTTCAGAAATTATTAGTCGGGATGAGAAAGGTTTAAGCCCGTTTGAGGCTTATCGAATTACCGAATTAGAATCAATTTCAAAGCAATTAAAGACGTATTTTGGATTAGATTTTGAGGTTGATCATGCCATTGCTCTTTTGAACAAAGAGCAGGGAGGGAAGCATCATCCTGATAATCTTCAACTATTGCTTAAAGCGCATAACGCTAAGAAAAATTCAAAAAATTGGCCTCGTTTTAGTATCGAAGAACAGAAAGCGTATTTGTTGTCGGCAATTAAACTTCAAGGGATTGTAGCTACTCGAATGGGATTTGATCTGAATGACAGTATTCTTGATTCTTTATTAGAGAGGCTTGAGAAAGTATATACCTCGCAATAAGTATAGATTGATCTAGAACTAAAACCTAAGATTAAGGTTGTTCAGATTTCAGTCCTTTTCTTTATCGATTCTTATAAAAAATTTTGATATAACCTTAGATTGCATACGGGTAATTGTTAGTCCGATGCTAGCAGTTGTATGGCTGTTTTCAGTAAACATGTAAATTGTAAAAACAATAGCTTAATAGGTCGCACGGATGAGGCCGAAAACAACGTTGATTTGATCAGGACGATCCACTTGACCTTTGCTATAAAAAGAATAAAAAAATGATTATATGGATCGACCTCTTCATGAAATGGGGCAGTAAACTGCTGTCTGGCATTGATGTCAAATTTTACTCTTACCTGCTTTACTTTGCTGTCTTAGTTAATTCCTATCTTTGTACCTTAAGTCATGTTTTCAATCGATCTGTTGAAAACAAAGTCCTCTATTACAAGTTCATAAAGTTGTCCGGGTACTGTCCTTTGAAAAAACTTCATATGAGGTTCATTATTTAGCCCGTTAATAAAACCTGTAAGAGAAGCTTTAGAAACTCAATATATAAAATTATGAATTGAAATAATAAGTAAATAGAAGGTAGTTCCAATGGTTGCTAGAGCAGTAAATAATCCAAACAACTAAACTCAAACTTAATTAGTCGGTAAGATAATGCCTGTAACTAAAATACTAAAGCTCGTCCAGAGCCAGCCAGGTATTCACTTTGAAGAGATTGCTAAAGATCTCAATATAGTGCCAGGACGGGTTTTACATACCATCACGCGAGAGTTAAATAGTCAGGTAACGATGGCCAATGGACTGTGTACGGCTAAAGAAAATTCAGTTGCACCCAGGAAAGAAAAAACGTCGCAAAAGAAAAAAGCATCTGAACAAAAGTTGAGTGCAGAGAAAGAGCGAATGTATTTCAGACTTGCGACTAACGAGCTTGATAGATTAGCCCGAGAGAACTGGTCAAATATCCTTACGCTTAAGAATATTCATAAAGAAACGTTACACCGTACAAAGTCTGCTGGTGTTAGGTTGGCCGCAAAGCTGGCGCAAAGAATACGATCTCTAGAAAACGGAACTCAAAAAAATTCAAAAATTAAAGAAGCCGAACTATCTTTATTAGATTTGGACTCTTCCCCTAAATTAGAACCAATTGCTAAGAAAAAATCGACAATATTATTAAAGGGCCGGGTGGCAAAAATGGGTGAGCAGGTGATTGAAAGTGGCAAGAGTCATGCAAAACCAAAAATATCCGAGCCACAACTGAATAAGAGTTTCGCTTATGATTCACTTGAAGCGTTACGTAAGAAATTATTGGATTTGACTGGTCGAAACCGTTTGCTCAATTTCAGGCATGGCCGAGGTGGTTTCGTTCGTGTTATTGATGAATTGCCCGACCAGTTACAAGAGCTGCTGCTCACAGATGCGGTGTTACGTTTTTTACCTGTTCCAGAACCATCTAAAGATGAGTTGATTGAAGCGGGCTATATTGAACTAGATGAAGATGGGCAAGAGGTTCGCCTAAAAAAAGACCCAACCGCCAAAGAGTGGGCTAAATATCTAGGGTTTCAAACTAGCTATGAACTGCCTTTACCAACACCTGATGTCACTGATGAAGAAAAGCATCAAGACGTATGCATTCAAACCCTGTTATATCCCTATGAGATGGAAACCCAGCTACGTGGCATTCGTAGCAAGGCTCAAACGGCTATTGAAGAAACGGGTGCAAATATTCTTTATTTGGCGTTTGGTTTTCTTGAATGGTATGAAAGTAATGATTCCGATATTGCAAGGCATGCACCGCTATATCTGGTGCCGACGAAGTTAGAAAAAGGCTCGTTAGACAAAGCGCGCGGAACGTATTCTTACACCCTCCAATATACCGGTGAAGATATTGTTACAAACTTATCTTTGCGAGAAAAACTAAAACTTGATTATGGTATTGCTCTACCTGAGTTAGATGAAAATACAACACCTGATGAATATCTGACGGCAGTAAATGAGCGCATTGTGCGTAATCAGCCAAGTTGGAAGGTGAAACGATATTGTACCTTGTCGATGTTGAACTTTGGCAAGCTGCTAATGTATTTGGATCTTGACCCTTCTCGCTGGCCAGGTGGGGCTGGAAATATAACTGAGCACGAAATTGTAAAACGTTTTTTTTCAACTAACTCCTCACCTGGAGAAGGTGGGTCAGGCTTCTTTGAAGAATATGAAATTGATGATTTAGATGGAGTGCATGAACAATACCCATTGATAGATGATGCCGATAGTTCTCAGCACAGTGCACTGGTAGATGTCATTAAAGGGAAGAACCTGGTCATAGAAGGGCCACCTGGAACGGGTAAGTCGCAAACTATTACTAACTTAATAGCAGCAGCTATCGTACAAGGTAAGAAGGTGCTGTTTGTCGCGGAGAAAATGGCAGCCCTTCAAGTGGTTAAAAATCGATTGGATAAAGCCGGTCTGGGCGATTTCTGTTTAGAGCTTCATAGCCATAAAACACAAAAGAAAAAAGTCTACGAGGAGATAAGCCATCGCTTAGGGAAACAGGGACAATATCGTAGCCCATCGAAAATAGATGTCGATATTGCTAGGTATGAGGACCTTAAGAAGCAGCTTAACGACCATGCGAATTTGAATAATAGTAACTGGAAGAATACCGGTCATACTATTCACAAAATTCTCACCGCTGCTACGCGATATCGAGAAAAGCTCTCCATTGATGCGATGGATGTTCATCCTAATGGTATTACTGGGGAGTCATTCGATGGAGTGACACAAACACGAATATTGGATGATATCCGCTTATACAGTAGTGTTTACGAGCAAGTACGCCAGCAAATTGGTTCAGATGTAGATTTATCATTTCACCCATGGTTTGGAGTCAATGATACTTCGATTCAATTATTTGATGCAGATTCGGTTCGAACTCAGCTGCAAACATGGCAAGAAGAATTGACAGGTCTGTCGCATGTATCTACAGAAATAAGCGAACTTCTTTCACCTGACACTGACAAGTTTGATCGGGTTACAAACCTTGAAAGGGTATTAGTTGATGTAAAGAGCTTACCTAAGCTTTCCGGTAAGGAATATTTGAATGCATTGCCTGATTTAGATGAGCAGTCAGTCGATGAAGTTGAAGTTTATACCCTGAAATTTGAAAAAGCTTATGAATATTTTGACTTCCTTTGTAATCAGTTTCAGACAAATGTGTTAAACGATCAAGATAAGTTTGAATCTTTAGAACATGCCCTAAATTCGTTTAACACGGCAGGTATTGATTCAAAGCTAAACTTGGAGGAAGTCTTTCAGCTAGCTAAAAAACTAGGTTCTTTGAATCAGCAAGTGGTTGATCTTAGTGATACCTTAAACGATGTCGTTAAGCAGTTTGGGGAGGGGGCAGGTAGGTTTATTAATGAGAGCCAGGAAGGTATTGCTGAACTCAATCAAGTAGTGAAAATTTCTGTTGAGTTAGACCCTAAGCTTATTGCGCATCGATCGCTTTGTTTTGATGAACCTGAACTAGATGAATTAATACCAAAGTTAGTCGTCAGTTTAGAGAGCTTAATTCCCAAGAACGAAGTGCTCAAGAAATTGTTTGTTCTGGATGCGCTGCCCGATTCTATCGTACTTAAGGGTTTGCTGAACACTGTTGATAGCGGCGGTGCATTCAAGTGGTTTAAAAAAGATTGGCGTGATGCTAGAAAGGCGGTTAAAGCCTTGTCTATTCTACCAAACGCTAAGTTTAAAGGCCTAGCATGTAAGTTAGATGAGCTAACGAGCTATCAGACTGAAAAGGAAATTTTTGATACTACCTTAGAGTATGAAAAAAACCTGGGTGTATGGTTTAAAGGTTTAGATACCAATATTAATGATATTGGAAAATTACGAGCATGGTATAAACGCGTAAGAGAAACTTATGGTGTGGGTTTTGGGCCAAAGGTACCTGTCGGGCAACGTTTACTTGATATGGATTCAAACACCTTAAGAGGATTGCAGCATTTAGATTCTCAAGGTGTTTGTCAGCGAATTGATGGCATTCTATCTGCGTATGATTACTTAAAAGACCAGTTACCTCATTTGGACTTATTCAAGTCACCTACCAATATTCTCTCTGACGAACACTCCGGCTTGGGTTCAGTAAAGGCTGCTATTGAGGTAGAACTCAATCATTGTCAGTCTAAGGTTACCAAGAATGTTTCTGTGTCGGACTTATCGTCTTTGCTTGAAAGGCTAGGTAGATTTAATCTCTTGGCTGATGTTTTAGAGCAGACAAGTGACCTGGTTAGCAGGTTGTTTGGTATTGATAATGTACTTTCTTTTGAAGAGCCTCAAAAGAGTTTAGTTTCTTTAGAAATAATGCGTAAGACGATTCAAATTGCTGGTGCTGTTAACCGTTTAGACGTTACAGAGCTGAGTGACGCCATACGCCAACAGCCAACTTCAGAATTATATAATCTGCTAGGTGAAATAGGCGCCAAACTTAGTGAGTGTTTAGCTTCAGTGCGTGCAGCTAAAGACCATTTTGTGACACGAACGTCTTTAGATTACGGTGCATGGACGCAGGAAACTGGAGATAAAATTACGGACCTTAGAACAAGAAATGAGAATGCGTTAACTAACCCTACCTGGCTTTCAAATTGGATTGATTTCATACGCTGTCGTGAAGACCTCAGCCACAAAGGTTTTGAGCGAATAATAGCAAAAGTTGAAAAACAGCAGATTGGTTTGAATGAACTTGAGGATGTTTTCGCCCTTGCAACTTACGATCTGTTGGCCCGTGAAATAATTAAATCTCAACCTTCTTTAGCGCATTTCTCTGGCGCGAAACAAAATGGCATACAGAAGCAGTTCAGGGAGTATGACCAGAAGCTAAAAACCCTACAACGAGAGAGAATTGCTTGGGAGGTTTCTAAGAATGAAGTACCTATTGGCGCATCAGGTGGACGGGTCTCAAATTACACTGAGTTATCTCTGATTAGAAATGAAGCAAATAAGAAAACCCGGCACGTTCCTGTTAGGCAGCTAACAAAAAGGTCCGGAAGGGCGCTTAGTGCGCTAAAGCCTTGCTTTATGATGGGGCCAATGTCGGTTGCTCAATATTTAGAACCGGGCAAAGTAGAGTTTGATTTGGTCGTAATGGATGAAGCATCACAGATTAAGCCTGAAGATGCGCTAGGTGCTATTGCTAGAGGTAAACAGCTCGTTGTTGTGGGCGATCCTAAGCAGCTGCCTCCGACTAACTTCTTTAACAAAATGATTGAACAAGACGAAGATGATGCCACTGCGATAGAGCAGTCAGAAAGTATTCTTGATGTTGCTTTACCCATGTTTGCGGCAAGACGCCTTCGTTGGCATTATCGGTCTAAGCATGAAAGCCTTATCGCCTTCTCAAACCAGACGTTTTATAACAGCGATTTAGTTGTTTTCCCTTCACCTCATAGCAAGTCTGATGATTATGGAATCAAATTTGTACCGATCAAAAGAGGGCGTTTCGTAAATAGGCGGAATATCGAGGAAGCGACAGTAATAGCTGAAGCGGTGATGCATCACTTACTGCACAGAAGTGAAGAATCACTGGGTGTGGTTGCAATGAGTGCAGAACAACGAGAGCAAATCGAGCGAAGTGTTGAAGAGTTATCGAAAGAGAATGTCGAGTTCCGTGATGCTTTGGAGGAAAACCAATTAAACGACGAATCTCTGTTCATCAAGAACCTTGAAAATGTGCAAGGTGACGAACGTGATGTTATATATATATCCTGCACTTATGGCCCTCAAGAAGCGGGCGCAACTTCAATGCCTCAGCGATTTGGCCCTATAAATTCACCCATGGGTGGTCGTCGATTAAATGTATTGTTCACCCGTTCGAAGAAAAGAATGCATATATTTAGCTCCATGACAGACGGACATATTCGTACTAGTGAAACCTCTAGCTCAGGTATAGTGGCCTTAAAGAATTTCTTGGCTTTTGCGCAGACAGGCATCATGCAGCAACCAAAACACACTGGTCTCGCACCCGATAGTGACTTTGAAATCTCGGTTGCTGATGCGCTTAAGGATGCAGGCTTTGAGTGTGAACCACAGGTAGGAGTAGCTGGCTTTTTCATTGATCTAGCGGTTATAGATCCCGGCCAGCCTGGGCGTTACTTAATGGGTGTTGAATGTGATGGGGCTAGTTACCATTCTGCTAAGTCTGCGAGAGACCGCGACCGATTACGACAAGAAGTATTAGAACGCTTAGGTTGGAAGATACGAAGGATATGGTCGACGGACTGGTTTAAGAACCCTCAGGCACAGATTGAGCCTCTAGTAAGAGAACTTAATAAGTTAAAAACCCCAATACGGTATGAGCCTGAAGTCGTTGAAGAAGTTGAAGAGACTGAAGTTGAAGAGATAAATGAAATTGTTCATGAGGTGGAAGAACAATATGAGCAGGCATCTCTCTTCAACGTAGAAGGGATGTCTTTGAAGGACAAGCTTATAAAGTTTGATAATGATGTGATTAATGTTGAATCTGGCGGTATAGACCCAGCAAAAAGGTTGCTTAGGCCTTCAATGCTTGAGGCTTTGGACGAATTTAGACCAATTTCAAAATCAGAATTTCAAGAGAGAATTCCATCATTTCTTAGAAGTAGTATTGATGGGAAGCAGGGGCGCTTTTTAGAACAAGTATTGAACATTATTGCTGAAGATGAGATGGAAGAAGAGTAAATGGAAGTTGAGAGGACATTGGTCAGAGAATTTGCGATGCAGCTAGCCGAAAAAGTTGTAAGGAAAGCAATAGCGTACTTTCAGAGTCTTGACTCCACACTTAGCGGTGAGAGCTCGGGACTGTTGAGTGTTTGGGATGAAATCTGTGTTCAACTTCAGTTTCAGGAGTCTCATTTTTGGTCTGCTTATGAATCAATTATAAGTTCTGCTATGAGGTCATTTATAGGAGAGTTAAAAACACCCGAAAAGGTTGCGTTGTCGCTTCAAACACCAGTAGGAAGTGAGTGGTGCTACGATAATGAAGACAAGAGTTATAAGAGCTTTCCAATATGTGATGATGATATCGTTGAGTTCGTCGTGAGCGAAGTGCTTTTTGAAAAAGCGAGAAACTGGTCAAATTCTAGAATAAGACTATATATTCAGGCTGGTTATGAACTTACATGAATCATTAATTCTAATTACTAACGAATAAAAAGCACTACTGCCCAGGGGTACGTAGAGCAGTATTGTTCACATAACCCATTTATTAATGAATTATAACTGTTAACTAATGGGGTTCTGTCTGGGGATATTATTTTTTGCAAAAAATCCAAGAGCGTTTTTTTAGAAAGCAAACAAAATGGTGGCAACGTAAAGATACTGAACTCATTTTAGATTGGGAGGCTTTACCACGGTGTAGTGCCAGAGTGGTAATTGCGAGTCCACATTATTCTGGGAGCCACTTTGCTTGTGAAATCACCGTTGGAGTTGAAGAGGTACTCCAATGGGCAGAGGGTCATGCAAGATCTACATGGAGCTCTGACCCTGAACAGCAAGCAGCAAAAAAAGCAATGCCATTGTGGTTTAAAAATGCAGACTTGTGTTTTGATGAGCCATCATATCTATCATCAAACATGTATAAAGTGATTGATCATTACGTGCATAACTTTACCAGTAAACTAAGCGCACAGATTATTTGTCTTGAGTGTGACTCTATCGTAAGAGATCTTAAAGAGGAGAAGTATAACGAGATGAGTGCCTACAGTCGGTTGATCTGGACGAGTGAGTGGCACTGTGAAAATGGGCACCAAATGTATTATGAGGAATATGATATCCATATTCATCGTAGGTCTTGTGACTAGATTTACTTTTGAATGTAGCAAAGAATAAAAAATCAATATTAGCTTTGTCCTCTTGTTGTCCGTAATAACCTACAGACTTTACAAACATCATGGTCAAGTAAAACTGATCCGGAATTTGATGAAATTGAACGGGAAAGTAAAGAAACCCAAGGAATACTCGTTAGTTTAGGTGAAGTATTTGAAAGTAGCTATTTTAAACTTGTAGCGACTGTTTTTTAAAATAGGACTTAAGAAAATGAGTATTTATTCGATAGGCTTTACCAAGAAGAATACAGAAACGTTCTTTGGTTTTCTTCAGTCAGCTAATGTTAAAACGTTAATGGATATACGTCTAATTAACGTATCTCAATTAGCTGGTTTTGCTAAGATATGATCGATATCCAAAGTTTTATGTGGCGCACTTTCGTAGGTTGCTGGAGTCGGGAAGAAATACAAAAGGCTAAAGCAAAAACGGCCACTGTTTAAATTGGATTAAGTTGATTATAAATAACAATAAGGAAGTAAAAATGTCGAGTGGGATCTTTTTAATCAAAGGTGAAGAGCTAATAGAAATGAGTGAAGAACAGTATGTTTCCGAAGATTATTTTCAGTCTCTTCTTCAGAAATATCCCAATCTACTGGCAGGAAATCAGATTGATAGTGATTCACCAAGGCGGTGGTTATTTATAAACCGTGAAGCTGGAGTGCCTGATAGTGAAGACAGTGGGAATCGGTGGTATATCGATCACTTATTTCTGGACCAAGATGGCATCCCAACTTTAGTCGAGGTTAAACGGAGCACGGATACTCGTATCCGAAGGGAAGTCGTTGGGCAGATGCTTGATTACGCCTCAAATGTGACGTCCTACTGGCCAATTGAACGTATCAAGATGATGTTTGAAGAAACTTGCCAGGAACAGGAGGTTGATCCTGAAAATTCTTTGGGTTCATTTATAGGTGGTAATAAGACCACAGATGAATTCTGGACAAATGTCGATACAAATATCAAAGCTGGAAAATTAAGGCTGTTATTTGTAGCGGACACTATACCTTCGGAGCTACAACGTATTATCGAATTTCTAAATAAACAGATGGATCCGGCTGAAGTGCTGGGTGTTGAAATTAAACAATATGTAGGTGATGGAGAAACGACCCTTGTTCCTCGTGTGATTGGACAAACAGTAGAGGCTCAGCAGCATAAAAAGCGTACCTCAGGTAAGTCTATACAGTGGAACGAAGATAGTTATCTTGACTGGCACAAGGAACACTTTGCAGAACCTGTTTATGAAACGGCCAAAGCAATATTGAATTGGGTTAAGGAACATAGTGATTCAATTTGGTGGGGAAAGGGGAGGACAGAAACCTCTTATATTGCCTGTATGCAAGGTGATGGTCGAAATAAATTGTTTGCCCGTTTAGTTGGTGCCCCAAAGTCAGCTTATCTTCAACTACAGTTTGCAGAGTTGAAAAAGTACCAAGACTTTTCTGACGAAACAATTCGTATGTATTACCTTCGCAAGTTCAACGAAATTGAAGGTGTGAATATTTCGGAGGATAAAGTAGATAAGTACCCAAGCATTGGTTTTGATATTTTAACTGATAAGTACAGAAGAAATCAGGTGCTGAGTGTTATCAAGGAAATGATGAATAGGTAGAAATATACTTGTAACAGTGTTCATAATAATAAAATTACTTAATTTTTTTTAGAGAGGCTTTCATGGATCAAGACTTGCTAATATCTCAATTTCATAGGGTACTAAGTAAAATAAATGTCGAGCAGTATAAGTTTGAAAATGATAAATACTCCGGTGTTTTTCTGCCAGTAGCATTTGACGCGTATAATGATTATAAGCCAAAAATTATGGTTATAGGCAGAGAAACTGCTGGGTGGAATACTAATAATGATAAAAATACTATCAAACGAATTATTAATAAAAAAGAAGATGGTCTTCTAAGTGACATTATTGAAGAGTCAATTAAACGGTATAGCTGGCATTTGAAAACAAAGCCTGATGGTGAGTTGAAAACCAAACATAGAAGCCATTTTCAGCGTTACTATTATAGAGTATCTAAAGAGCTAGGCTTGTCGCCAGACGGTATGATTTATGCCAATTTATTTGCTTGGGATTATGATAATAAGTCTCCGCTAAACAGGCCGAAAGAAGAAGTTTCAAAAATTACTGACTTATCTTTAGAGCTTTTATCTATTCAGATTAAGTTTTTTAAACCTGACTACATAATTTTTGCCACAGGTTTTATGCGTATTGATCCTATCATTAAAAAACTGTTTAAAGAGTATTTTGAAGAACATGAAACAGTTAGCGTTGTTCCAAAAAAGCTTTGGGAGTTTAAAGCAGCTAACGCTACTTGCTTTCGTATCGCTCACCCACGGGCACAAAATGGTCACGCCGACTTTAGAGATGAAGTAATAGAAAGAATACGTAATTACTCGCAGAAAAAAAGTCAGCCTTTGAATTAGCCTGTATAGAGTTTCTATTCGTAATACATACCTTGTCCCCCATCTGCCCGTAACAAATAACAAGTTATGCTATTAAAATTAGTTGCAATTACTTATACCAATAAAACAGATTATTAAGGGGGTTTAAGAGATAACTAGGCATGTATATGTATAGGGTGTCTCAATATACAAATGTTAGTCTTCAAAAACAATGTATCAATCAGATTAGAGGTTTCAAATGAGTATTTATAAAGATGCTGAAGAGTTACGAGAAAAATTAAAAAAAGAACAGAAGAGAAAATTAAAAGTCGCATTATTTGGGCAGCCAGGTTCTGGGAAATCAAGCCTAATAAATAAACTTGTTGGTTATGAGGCTGTTACAGTGGGCGTTTCAACTGATGAAACAGTTGAAGCTGAAATTGTTGAATGGGAAGATATTTTGCTTGTAGACCTTCCTGGTTATGGCACGACTAAATTCCCAGAAAATAACTATTTTGATGAATTCAAAATTGAACAGTTTGATATTTATCTTTGTGTATTTTCAGGGAAATTTCATGCAGCTGATACTCGCTTTTTTAAAGAATTGAGAAGCAAAGGAAAGGTTTGTATTTTTGTTAGGAATTATCACGATACTATTTGGGAGGATGGGAAAGAAATTGAAGAGTTAGAAATAGATATTTGTTCGGATGTAGAAAAACAGGTTGAATCTAAAGAAAATGTTGTTTTTACAAGTTGCAGAAAAAATCATGGGTTAAAAGAATTGTCAGAGTCTATTTATACCAATATTGATGCAGCAAATAGAGTTAAATGGGCTAAGTCAGCTAAAGCTTATTCTATTGAATTTCTAGAGGAAAAGAAGAAGTCCTGTAAAACATATGTTTATACCGCATCAGGGACTGCTGCTGTAAATGGTATGAATCCTATTCCTGGGTTAGACATAGGAATTGATGTAAGTATTCTACTTGGTATGTTTGCTAGTGTTAGAAACTCATATGGGTTAACTGATGAGAAGTTAAAAGCTAAGGAAGCTTTGATTCCTACTCTCACACCATTGATCAACAACATTATCAGATATAGTACTAAAGAAGGGCTATTATACTTGTTAAAAACTTTCGCTACACGGGAGATTGTAAAAACTGGATCTAAATATGTTCCTTTGGTTGGCCAGGCAATTGCTGCTTCTATTGGGTATGGAATAACTCGTTCTGCTGGAATGTCTTTCCTAGATGATTGTCATAATGTCGCTAAATTAATTTTAGAAAAAGAACTTTCAAAGTAAGGGTTCTTATGTCGTGGATACCAGGGATAATCGGTGGAAATGTATTTAAAAAGATCTTTGATGAGGACTCTGTATCTCAAGATACAGAGGACGTGAAATCAACTTTAGATCAAAATATGTTAAGACTGAGAGATGAACTAAAGTCATCCTCAGCAAAAACAATAGCAATAATTGGTCAACCTGGCTCTGGAAAGTCAACATTGTTACGTATGCTTACTAGAGGTAGGTGTACTCCTCTGCCAATTATTGGTCAAAAAACAGATGCTACAGCATGGCATAATAACCTAAGTGTAAATTTCTTTAACAACTATCAGGGTATACAGTTTATTGATATTCCTGGTTATGATACTAATGATCACCCTATCGATAGTTATTTAAAATACTTCCCATTTTCTAATTTTGATAAATTGATTTTGGTTGTCAATTCAAAGATTCATGATTCAGATATCAAAGTTTTTAATAAAATAGTAGAAGCGGGGTTAAGTAATGTGGTGGTAGTTCGAGGTCATTCAGATGGATTATGTGATTATGAAGGGGTGTTGGAAGACTTTGATAAAATGTTCAACATTAGAAGATTTAATTTAGAGCTTATTTTCTGTAGTAGTAAAAACAAGGAAGGCATAAATAGGCTGGCTAATTTTTGCGAATTAGATTAACAAAGGAGCTTGTAAGAGAATTAAATTTCCAGCCTCAAACTGTGTAAAAGCTGTAGTGGCCAATGGGACATAGAGCACCGCCTAAACTATGGGCTGTAATCCATAATTTTTTCTTATTTTAAGAAATCTGATCAATAATATTTATACCTAGTATTGATGGAAATAGTGCGTCTTGGAAACCTTCATGCGCTTTTGTGTCATCTAGAGGTCCAGGGTTTCGAACTGCTTGAAAGTTCGCAAACCAATCCCTTAATGAGTAGGAACCTCGATATAAAGATGATCATTTGGCTTACAAAGCAAAGCAGGTTCTGTTTAGTTCTAAGTATATTTGGCTAATAGAGTTATTTAATAAAACAATAGGGGAAACGAGATACTTCGAAGAACAGGTTTACGGAAATCAAAAGCTACTACGTCGTTTTGGTGAGTATAATTAATTCAATCAAAGGCAGTGAATACCACTATGAACTTACTCAAGTCCGGCACAGGAAACCAAAAGGCCAACAGAAAAAAGGCGATTCAATATATAGTAGAAAACATAATTGAAACTGATACAGTCGATGAAAGTGCAGGAAATATTACTGCAACAGATGGATCCCAGTATCATGTATCTTCTTATGCAGAAACGCCAGCAGCTTTTGTTTCTACTCCAGGTGTAGAAAAATCACAGTACAGCATTTATGCTACAGGTCTAATTACATTAATGTTTAGGCAGCTAAAAAACGATAAGCGTTCCTTCATATATGAAGTAAATCCATCGGATATCATAACTAAACCAAACTCATCTTCAGCAAAATGGGTTGACATAGATAAGGTTTCAACTCGTATTTGGGTGTGTACTAAAAATGGCGTTAAGTTAGTTGATCGCAGAAAAAATATAACAAACTAGAACTAGAGCCTCAAATGAACAAAGCATTCAAAAACTGTAAATGATTTTACGTTTAGCAAAGCGTTACAAAACTTAGGAGTAGACTGTGCTACTTGAAGATAGAATGCCAGAGGCCGAGGTTACACTTAGATTGGCTATGTACTTAATCAATGCTCACATACAAATGAAGATGTGATATGTGCCATTGATGGAGCGCAAGTAAAGGTTGGCTCAGACATTATTTTTCCAATTATTGAATTCTTAAACTCAGCCGGTTGGTTTGGACAAGAACAAAATACCAAGTGGCAGTGCAAATACATAAATGAAGATTTTCCTCAAGGTATAATTATTCATTCTTGTTCAGGAGAGGGAGATTTAGTCTCAACTCTTATTAATGGTTATACCCTCAGAGTTGAGTCTAAAAAAGGACCATTATTCAACAAGCCAGGCTCTAAAGAATATCCACTAATGCGAGAGGCTATTGGACAATTAATGACTGTAGAGCATGCTAACAATGATGATATCTTAGCCGTTGTTGTTCCTGAGTCAGTCAAATTTCTTGATCTAGCTGCCCAGTGGAGAGTTAGACCATTAATGAAGCATGCAAATATTCATATAATTACAGTAAATCGTAGCAACCAAATCACAGGGCTCGAGCATTTAGGCATGTGACAAATGCAGTCAATTTGACAGTTTAAGACTTCAGCAGCTTTGTGCGTTACATGTAATAGAGGAATTAAGTTGAGTGCTGAATTTGAAGTTACAGGGTTATTCTACAAAACCAACGGATATAAGTTCAGAAAGTATCTAGACATTAAGCGGGCGGGCAACTCACAAAGCAAACCTGATCTTATGGTCGTAATGATGAATCCGGGTTCTTCCTCTCCGTTAGATGGAAACGGTAACAACTTAACGCCATCCGCAGCTGAACCAGATAATACACAACAACAAATTATGAAGGTTATGGATACGGCTTCATTTAACTTTTCAAGAATTTTAAATTTGTCGGATCTTCGAACACCAGACTCAAG
>Ga0209184_1001212_pt1 | contig 18436 bp, 18 predicted proteins | sample EN8Hudsemesocosm_2_FD_184627 | JGI IMG/M metagenome (GOLD analysis project Ga0209184, IMG submission 184627) | Methane-oxidizing microbial communities from mesocosms in the Hudson Canyon - EN8C Hudson Canyon (SPAdes) (version 2) | ecosystem: Environmental > Aquatic > Marine > Cold seeps | place... | reverse complement strand
CCTATTAACCGTGACGTAAAAGTTTTTTAACTGACTTAATGTCAGCAGCAGCGATCATACATTTAGCACGTAAATGACGCTTAACTTTAGTACGGCGTTTAGTCAAAATATGACGTAAGCCAGCTTGCTTGAACTTATAGCCCGAAGCTGTTTTTTTAAAGCGCTTTGCAGCACCTTTATTGGTTTTCATTTTAGGCATGTTTATAACTCTCAAATTTATACCCTTAACCATTATTAAAAATAGTAGGTATATGCCAAATATAAAGTAGCGAGGGCGAAACTGACTTCTATCACTAAAAGTGTATTAGTCAATTTACTTGCAAGCCTGTACTACCAGCGTAAAGATAAAATTGGTGAATTAGTTAATATCTCGCAACGCGCTACTAAGAACTCGTCACTTAAAACTAAACTAATTACTTGTCAAACCAAAGATTATCTATTTTTAGGGGCTAGAACCATCACCATTTGACGCCCTTCCGCTCTACGCGGAAAGAATTCAAGTACGGTTAGCTCTGCTAAATCGTTTTTAACGCGAGTTAGTAGTTCTAAACCAAGTTCTTGGTGGGCCATCTCACGGCCACGGAAACGTAATGTTACCTTGACCTTGTCGCCGCCTTCTAAAAAGCGTTTCAGGTTACGTAATTTCACCTGATAATCGCCTTCATCTGTACCAGGACGGAATTTAATTTCCTTAACCTGTATTTGTTTCTGCTTTTTACGTTGTTCTTTCTGCTCTTTAGATTTCTCATAAAGAAACTTGCCGTAATCCATAACACGGAGTACTGGAGGCTTAGCCGTTGGGCTTATTTCAACAAGATCTACACCAGCATCTTCAGCTTGGTCAAATGCTTCATCTAATGAAACGATACCACCTGCTTCACCGTCAAATTTAATTAAACGAACTTCGTTGCCAGGAATACCTGTGATTAACTCATTTAAACGATGTGCTGGCTCTTTCTGCCCGCCTCGTTGTCCACCTTTAATAGCCATGTTCCTCCAAAGAACTTTTACCAAGTTACATTACCTATTTGGTTTTAATGTAAAACTTGGATTAAAAAATATTTTGATGCTTGTTTTAAACTTTATTATAAGTAATTTAAGCACTAACTACGAGAGTTAACTTCTTCACTTAATTTCGAAATAAAGTCATCAACAGACATTTTTCCTAAATCTTCACCACTTCGAGTTCTAATAGATATTTCACCAGCTTCCATTTCTTTGTCACCGACAACTAAAAGGTAAGGAACTCTCTTTAAAGTGTGCTCGCGGATTTTAAAGCCTATCTTCTCATTTCTCAAGTCTAGTTTTGCTCTAAATCCATTTTCTTTTAGTTTTTTAACAACTTTTTCACAATATTCACCCTGTTTGTCGGTAATATTCATAATTGTTGCTTGAATTGGCGATAACCACGTTGGAAATTTTCCTGTGAACTCTTCAATCAAAATACCGATAAAACGTTCAAGTGAACCCAAAATGGCACGATGAATCATTACAGGAATATAACGTTCGTTGTCTTCACCAACATAAGTTGCACCTAAACGCTCTGGTAAGGCAAAATCAAGTTGCACTGTACCACATTGCCAAGCACGACCTAAACAGTCCATTAAAGTGAATTCAATTTTAGGACCGTAAAAAGCCCCTTCACCCGGTAAATATTCAAATTTAATGTCACTGTCGGTTAATGCTTGCGCAAGACCAGCTTCAGCTTTGTCCCAAATCTCATCACTACCAATGCGATTTTCTGGACGAGTTGACAATTTTACCACAATATCTTCAAAACCAAATGAACCGTATACGTCATAAACCATTTCGATACATTTAGTCACTTCAGCTTGAACTTGTGATTCCATACAAAAAATATGGGCATCATCTTGAGTAAACCCGCGAACACGCATTAAACCATGTAAAGAACCCGACGGCTCATTACGATGACAACAACCAAATTCAGCGATACGTAATGGTAAATCACGATACGATTTCAAACCTTGGTTAAATATTTGTACATGACCAGGGCAGTTCATTGGTTTTATTGCGTATTCACGCTTTTCTGATTCAGTGGTAAACATACCATCAGCATATTTGTCCCAATGTCCTGATTTTTCCCAAAGACTTCTGTCCATCATCATTGGTGCTTTAACTTCGTCGTAATCATACTCATGTAATTTTTCACGAATGAATTTTTCTAATTCAGTATAGATAGTCCAACCATCGTTGTGCCAAAACACCATTCCCGGTGCTTCTTCTTGCCAATGAAATAAATCTAATGTTTTACCAATTTTACGATGATCGCGCTTTTCAGCTTCCGCTAAACGAACAATATAGGCTTTTAATTGCTTTTTATCTGCCCATGCTGTGCCATATATTCGTTGCAACATTTTATTGTCAGAATCGCCACGCCAATAGGCGCCTGCTACTTTCATTAATTTAAAATGATGACAATGACGCATACTAGGTACATGAGGACCACGACACATATCAATGTATTCTTGATGGTGATATAAAGCAGGAGTATCTGTTTTCTCGATGTTGTCATCAAGAATTTCTAATTTGTATGTTTCACCACGTTCAGTAAACGCATCGTAAGCATCTTGCCAAGAACCTGTTTTCTTAACAACTTCATAACCAGTACGTGCTAATTCAGTCATGCGTTTTTCAAGTTTTGTTAAGTCATCTTCAGTAATCGACTCATCAAGGTCAATATCATAATAAAAGCCGTTATCAATCGTTGGGCCAATAGCCATTTTAACATTTGGATATAACTGCTTTATTGCATGCCCTAATAAATGTGCACATGAATGACGAATGATCTCAAGACCTTCGCTGTCTTTGCTGGTGATAAGTTGCAAAGAGGCGTCTTGAGTGATTAACTCACAAGCATCAACAAGGTTTCCGTCGATACGACCTGCAATGGTTGCTTTAGCAAGACCAGGGCCAATATCTAGCGCAACATCCATTACAGATACCGCATTGTCGAATGAACGTTGTGAACCGTCAGGGAGAGTAATTACAGGCATGAAATTTCCTTGTCAGTGGCGGCGCATACGAAGCGTCGCATGATATTTAATATAAAGTTGTTAAATCTTTAGATTTTATTCTTAAGTCATTTAAGCTAATAGAATAAATCGAGGTCGGCAATATAGGGCAATTCCCCTTAATTTGCAATGGCTAGAGAGCAAAATATTCAGATATAGCTGCATCTGAATCCTACTGCTACAAATTTATTTCAACAGTGACAAAGCCATCGCTTCGGCTATTTTAATACCATCAATTCCTGCCGATAAAATACCACCAGCATATCCTGCGCCCTCACCTGCTGGATATAAGCCTTTTGCGTTCAAACTTTGTAGTGTTTCTCTATCACGCGTTATTTGAATAGGCGATGATGTACGAGTTTCAACCGCTGTTAAAGTAGCTTCATTCATAGAAAATCCTTTGATTTTCCTTTCAAAAGCTGGCAAAGCTTCTCGAATAGCAGCAATAGCGTAATCAGGTAAAGCATCACTTAAATCACAATAAGTTACTCCCGGCTTATAGGAAGGTATGACACTGCCATGTTCACCCGTTTTTCTTCCTGCTAAAAAATCACCAACAAGTTGCACTGGCGCATCGTAACTTTCACCGCCCATAGCAAAAGCTTGCTCTTCTAATCGACGTTGAAATTCAATACCAGCTAATACAGAGTTATCTTTGGCGGCAAATTTACCCAAGGTATAATCTTTCGGCTCAATACCAACAACAATAGCGCTATTTGCATTACGTTCATGGCGAGAATATTGGCTCATACCATTCGTTACCAAACGACCTTCTTCCGATGCTGCAGCTACAACAGTTCCGCCAGGGCACATACAGAAACTGTAGACACTGCGACCATTACTAGCATGATGAACAAGCTTATAATCGGCAGCACCTAATATTTCATTGCCCGCATTTTTACCAAAACGTGCCTCATCAATCACTGACTGTTCATGCTCAATACGAAAACCAACTGAAAAAGGTTTTGCTTTAATATAAACACCTTCGTCATGAAGCATTTCAAAGGTATCTCTAGCGCTATGACCAATAGCCAATGCAATATGATTAGTGACAATGTGTTCACCACTAGCTAAGGTTAAACCTGTTACTTGTTTAGCAGCAAAACCGGTAAGCGCGTCATCCTCAAATGTAATTGTTTCATCATTTTCAAAATGAATTTGTTCAACCCTTTGTTCAAAACGTACTTCGCCGCCAAGCTCAAAAATTTTTGCTCGCATTTTTTCAACCATGGTTACTAACTTAAAAGTACCAATATGCGGCTTGCTAACAAATAAAATTTCTTCAGGAGCGCCAGCATCAACAAACTCATTCAAAACTTTTCGGCTATAATGTTTAGGGTCTTTAACTTGACTATAAAGCTTTCCATCAGAAAAAGTACCTGCTCCCCCTTCTCCAAACTGTACGTTTGACTCAGTATTCAATATTTTTTTGCGCCAAAAACCAAAAGTGTCTTTGGTTCGTTCTCGAACTTCCTTACCGCGCTCTAAAACAATAGGGTTAAAACCCATTTGAGCAAGCACTAAGCCAACAAACAAACCACAAGGTCCCATACCAATGACCACAGGACGCTCTGTTAACTGTTCTGGAGCTTGACCTACAAATTTGTACTCCATGTCTGGTGTTAGTTTTACATGTGGGTCTTTGCTAAACTTTTCTAATAGTTGTTCGTCACTTTTTGTGCTGATATCAAGGGTATAAATAAGTAATATCTTATTTTTTTTACGTGCATCATAACCACGTTTAAAAACTGTAAAATCGACTAATTCTGCCTTAGTAATCACCAACTTTTGAAGTATTGCTTGCTCAATAGCATCAGCGGGGTGATCTAAAGGTAATTTAATATCGGTTAAACGCAGCATGGTTTGAAATCCAAAATAAGAGAGATGTATAAAATTATGACGGCATTTTACCTGATAGTGTTACTCATACCAAGTGAAGTAGTTGAAACAAGAGATTGAATTTAACCTAAAGAAAGGTATGATCCATCCCAAATAGATTGCTTGAGAAAACGAGAACATGACCTTTGTTGTTACCGATAACTGTATTCGCTGTAAATATACAGACTGTGTAGCTGTATGTCCGGCAGAAGCTTTTTATGAAGGTCCAAATTTTCTTGTAATAAGCCCTGACGATTGTATTGATTGTGACTTATGTCCTATTGAATGCCCCGCAGGTGCTATTTATCAAGAAGATGATGTTCCCGAAAATCAAAAAGAATTTATTCAATTAAATGCTGAGTTAGCCAAAGCCTGGCCTCGAATTACAGAGATTAAAGCTGCACCTATTGATGCAAAAGATTGGGATGGTGTTAAAGGTAAATTAAAGTATCTTAAAATTGAAGATTAAAGGTTTTATTTAGGTACATATTAATAAAAATTGATAAGAACCAGCCACCAAGCAGTTTTCATAAAAGGGGCTATACTTCACTTATGTTTTGAAAAATCATCTCAAACATTGGTGGTTACTATGTGGCATCAAATAGAACAAGCTATTAGCGCTGAAACAGGTGCGCCTTTTAAAATTAAAGAGAAAGATCCTTTATCTGCGGGTATTTCTAGCGGTAACCCTATAGATACCAATGACCAACCACTTAACCTTTCTTTTAAAGTTTCAGATGGAAACCGAAACTACTTTGTAAAATTAAACAGCAAAGAAAACCTAATCAATTTTCAAGCTGAAGCTTATTCTTTAAATCAGCTAAAACAATTAACCCACATTGCTTGCCCTGAAGTAACAGCCATAGGCATTAGCTTAGATAGAAGCTTTCTTGTGCTCGATTATGTTGCTTTTAGTAAAGCAAAACCTGTGCTTTGGTATCAACTTGGCCAGCAGTTAGCACAAATGCATCAAGAAACTTCTCACGGCCAATTTGGTTGGCAACACGACAATTTTATTGGTAATACAATTCAACCAAATCATTGGAGCAGTAATTGGACAACCTTTTTTTCAGAGCAGCGTATTGCTTGGCAGCTGCAACTACTTAGCGAGAAATCAATTTTATTAGGAAGCATAAGCCACATAGCAAAAATTTGTCACGATGCTTTATTACATCATTATGTTACTCCTTGCTTAGTTCACGGCGATTTATGGCAAGGAAACACAGGATTTACGTTTGAGCAAGGCATGATATTCGATCCTGCTTGTTATTATGGGGATCGAGAAGTTGATATTGCTATGACCGAGTTATTTGGTCAATTTCCCGATGACTTTTACCACGGTTATCAAGCTGAATATCCGCTTGATGAAGGTTATGATCAAAGAAAACTAGTTTATAACTTTTACCATATTCTCAATCATGCCAATATTTTTGGTGGCATTTATATAGAGCAAGCTAAAGCGACCTTATCGAGAATAATATCCACAACAACAACCCATTGATTAAATGACTATTGGCAATAAATATGAAAAAAAACATCAACGAAGAACGAATTGAGTGCCCTCATTGTGGTCATCATTTAAGAATAACAATCGATTCATCTGGCGGTGATCAAGACTTTCATGACAAATGTCCTGCCTGTTGTAAAGAAATCCATTATAAATTGCACATTGATGAGTACCGTCAAAAAATACAACTTGCCATTGATAGTGATGACGAACAAATATTTTAATAGTTGCCTGCACCAGCCTTCTTCAATATGATGTCTTAACTTTACTCCTTTTCACCATATAATCTATTTTCAAAATTTAATGAATCTAACCTCTTTTTTTTCTCATACTAAAAGTTTAATAAAGCTTGCCTATCCAATTTTAATCGCGCAACTGATTCAAAATTTAATGGGATTTGTTGATATAGTTATGGCCGGTCGCGTTAGCGCTACTGATATGGCAGCCGTTGCTGTGGCGAATAGTATTTGGCTGCCACTGATATTAACCGTTTATGGTTTAATCATGGCACTTGCCGTGATTGTTTCTCAACTTGCAGGCGCAAAAAACTATTTAGCCATTAGTGAACAAACTTACCAAACCGCTTGGATCGCCTTAACCTTAGGCTTATCACTTATTGGATTGTATTACCTGCTTGCACCAATTATTGCTCCGGCCATCGAGTTAGAAGGCAACTTAAAACCATTATTATTTGATTACTTACGATACATAGTTTGGGGTGCTCCTGGATATTGCCTTTATTTAGTCTTAAGAAATTACTCTGAAGGGCTCTCCTATACCAAACCAACAATGGTGATTAGCATTGTTGGTTTATTAGTTAATATTCCTGCCAATTATATTTTTATATACGGTGAGTTTGGCGCTCCAGCTTTAGGCGGTGCGGGTTGTGGTGTTGCTACAGCAATAGTTTACTGGGCTATGTTTATTGGTATGCTTATTTATGCTTTTAGCTCAAAAGTATTAAAGCAAGCCTCGCTTTTTGATAAGTTTTACTGGCCCAACTGGTCAAAAATCAAGAATATCTTCACATTGGGTATTCCTATCGCGTTATCGTTATTATTTGAAGTTAGCTTATTTGCTGTTGTTGCGATCATTTTAGTACCCTTTGGTGCCGAAACGGTCGCAAGCCATCAAATAGCACTTAACTTTAGTGGATTAATATTTATGGTGCCATTAAGCTTAGCCATGGCGACCACTATAAAAGTTGGTCACGCTATAGGTCATAACGATCACCAACAAGCAAAAGACTATACTATTCATGCAATTTCGCTAGGATTACTACTGGCTGTTTTTACTGCCATGATCACCGTACTTTTTAGAGTACCTATTGTTAGCATCTATACCTCAGAACTACCCGTTATAGAGCTTGCTGCTAATATTATGCTATTAGCAACCTTGTATCAGTTTTCAGATACAGTTCAAGTTGTTTCAGCAGGGGCACTTAGAGGATATAAAGATACTAAGTCTATTTTATATATCACTTTTGTTTCTTATTGGTTAGTTGGGTTAACTGTTGGCTTAATTTTGGGTATTACCGACTGGATTGTTCCAAAAATGGGACCTTATGGTTTTTGGATTGGCTTTATAATTGGCTTATCTACTGCTGCCGTATTACTAGCTTGGCGTTTGAAAGTAATTCAAAGGCGTCTTGCTTTAAAAATAAGCAATTAAACTTAATTTAAGCCAATTTAAGTAAAAGCACTTGCAAGCACATAAGTTGGCGGCTAACATAGCGCCTCGTTGAGTCATTCAACATCTATTAAATTTTATACATCCGTAGCTCAGCTTGTTAGAGCACACCCTTAAAATGGTTTTCGGAATTATGAAAGTACAAGAATTAGCATAAACTTGTACACGATGAATTAAAAGATTATTTGCTCGCTTAGCTCAGTTGGTTAGAGTACTTGCATGACATGCAAGGTGTCGCAGGTTCGAGTCCCGCAGCGAGCACCAAATTAGGGTTTGATAACCCACTAAAAGAACCCGAAAAGCCTTTATTAACAAGCTTCTCGGGTTTTTTTATGTCCTAAGCTATTTCATGCGATTTCGTGACATCTACACTTTTTAGGAGTACTTTTAGGAGTACCAGACAAATCTATCAAGTTGCGGTACTCCAAAATGGCAACATTAACAAACCCATTAACCAACACAGAAGTTAAACAAGCTAAACCAAAAGAAAAGCTATATAAGCTTAGTGATGGCGGTGGTTTATTATTAAGAGTTAAGCCCAACGGTTTTAAAACTTGGATATTTGATTACTATAAACCCCACACAAAATCACGTACCAGCATTGGTTTTGGTACTTACCCTGAAGTTTCATTAGCTAACGCTAGAAAAAAACGCGTAGCCGCCCGAGAACTATTAGCCAAAAATATCGATCCTAAAGAATTTAAAGACGATAAACACCGTGAACAACTTCTTGCCGCCAGCCATACGTTTAAAAGTGTAGCTACTGATTGGTTCGCTATTAAAAAAACAACCATTGCTGAAAATACCGCTAAAAGTTTATGGCGCAAGTTTGAAAACCACGTTTTCCCAAAACTAGGCCACCGCCCTATTGATAAGATCTTAGCCGCTAAAGGTAATTTAGAAACGACAGGTAAAATAATAGGTCACTTAAACAATGTAATGACTCATGCGGTTAATACGGGAATATTACACCACAATCCTTTATCTGGTATTCGTAGTGCATTTCAAACAGCCAAAGCTACTAATATGGCAACCATTAGACCTAATGAACTCGGTCAATTAATGAAAGACATTAGTTACGCTAGCATTAGGCTAGTAACTCGATGTTTAATTGAATGGCAATTGCACACTATGACCCGACCTAGTGAAAGCGCCAAAGCCCTGTGGTCAGAAATCGACTTAGAAAATAAACTCTGGGTTATACCTGCCGAACGTATGAAAATGCGTTTAGAGCACAAAGTACCTTTATCACCACAAGCAATTGAAATATTAGAACGATTAAAACCGATCAGCGGTGATAGAACTCACCTATTCCCTTCTTATATCAACCATCACAAGCATTGTAACGTTGAATCAGCCAATAAAGCGTTAAGTCGTATGGGTTATAAAAATAGATTAGTAGCTCATGGCTTGCGTGCTTTAGCCAGTACAACGCTAAATGAACAAGGGCATGATCCAGACGTTATTGAAGCTGCCCTATCACATGTAGATAAAAATGAAGTTCGCCGCGCATATAACCGCGCTGAATATCTTGAACGAAGACGTATATTAATGTGTTGGTGGTCAGATCATATTGAAGCGGCAGCAACGGGGAAAGTATCAACAACTGATAATGTTAAATTGTTTAAAACTGTATGATAGTTATGCATCTGTAAAATTTAATTGAACATTTTAACTGGTTTTAATTGATCATCCCTTTGACAGTATTTACCACATTACGGACATTAACAAGCAAGAATTAAAAGACGACCTGGATTAGGTTTATTAATCGAAAACAATATCTGTGCAGTTCACTATCACGCCTTTGCGAATTGAACTAGATAAAACTATAGGGTATTTCAGACCTACGGATAGATAGCACTCCTGTTTTATCATTTTTAAATGTATAACTACCTTTACCTATACCTGAACGTTGTAATGCAGACCACCAAAAACTAAGCCCTTGAGCTGCCTTGTCTTGAACAGGACTTGGGCCAACCCAAATAGAACTCAATTTTGTAATATCAATTGGTACTTTTACATAGGGCACCATAATCCCATTGCTTATTCTCATATTCATTTTAGAATCACCACGCCCATACCATCGACATTCTCTCTCTTCTGAAAAACCATGGTGTTTAAATCGATATTTAAGATCGGATAATACAATAGAGATTTCTTGCAAAATAGATTCTTCAAATTTACACGTGTTTTTTAAATTCAATATCTCTGATTTTATTAACTCTATTTGCTCCCTACGTTCATAAATGCACTGTTGAGGTCTGGAGCTATCAAAACCTGATTCATACCCCTTACCCCGATGAATAATACGATCGTTAGGCAATAATGGGAATTCAGAAAATTCTAACGCGTAACCTGCATACTTAGGACAGTATTCCATCCATTGACTTTTACAGTCTGCAACTTGAGAAAATGACAATATGTAATTATTTTCATTAATTCTCCCTCTATCCCAAGGCTTTATGTCTTTTGATATATCTTCATGGGTTTTGTAAATTTTATTTCCATAATAGAATGGCAACTCCAATTCGCTAATAGCTTCATTTAAAACGCTATCTAAATGAACAAACTCCTTTCGATCGTTTAAGAAGTTTATATGAGTTCCCCACATCTCTTTATTTTCAACAATACCTTTAATTCCTTCTAGGCTTGTATAATGAAAAAATGACAACTGCTCACTCCTTGATTTAGGGTATAAAGTGAATAAATCTCAATAATATAGACTTAATCTGTTTGACTTCAATATCACACATTTTCAACAAATTAGAAAGAGCATAATAAATAATTGATATTAAGCAGAACAAGGTGTTTTCTAATGAATTATAAATAACATTTCATTAGAAAATATATGGGAAAAGTTTGAAGGTTAATGTCTTCAATGCGCACTTTGTTAGCCTTTCATACTAGTAGGCAAAATTCCAAACCATTAGATTATGAAAATCGTCGCTATTACCACAAAACTGCCCTTAGGTTTTAATATAGTAACGACAACTGTAAGCCATTAAGCGGACTCTAGCTAAGGTAAGTTTTGAGTTACTATGAGCACAAAGCGACCATAAATAGCGAGCCTAAATCACTATATTAAGTTGTCACAATGATAGCAAATCAGATGTTTTAGTGGCAAAAACTAGTTGAGTACTACACTTTAGTCATTAGCTTAAGTGCACTCACTCGCTAGCATTACCAGATCAAGACTTGTTTTGTTTTCACCTATGGCAGTCATTCCCTTTACTGGTTTGGAATAGCCACACAACCAAGAAATAGGACTCATAGGACTGCCTTCAACCACTGCTGGTCTAAACGTTAAAATCTTACCTTGTAAAGGTTTAGGCACCTTATTTCCCAGTTCAATATGAAAAGCTCCATTTACAACGGTAACCTTTGTGATCTTATTGGAAATCAGCTTGTCGGGAGATGGCAGTCCTGCTTGTTTATTATCCGCTGGGAAGCTTAGGTGTTCTCCATAATAGTCAGTGATTGGCTGTCGTAAATTTCCCGCAAAAGTATACGCCTCAACAACGTGCGCTTTTATTGTATAGGTTTGGTATTGTGGTAGTGCTACTGCTGCTAAAATTCCAATAATGGAAACAACAATCATTAATTCAATTAAAGTAAATCCCTTCACATTCTTCATTCTATAATGGCTCCGAGTTTAAATATTGGCTCATAAACTTGCATGATGTAAAAAGCTATTCCGGTAGTAACTAACGCATACATAAACCCAAACATGCGCTTTGAATGTTGCCAAATGGCTGATTCTAGTTTTTCTGAATGATACATAAAAAGAAATGTAAGCTCGACAGACTCATCTAGTCCCATTTCTGAGATGGTATCCATTTTTTTGCCAAAAGAATCATCGGTTCTGTTCTTGTCTAACGTCATCATAATGATTTTATTTAGCGTGGTAATTTCAGTCATAACATTTCTAGGGATGAAAAATCTCATACTGCTACTTGGTTTGTTAATGACTAAAGAATCAATGTTTTTTATGTATTTGCGATATGAAAAAGTAAACATAAAGGTAAGTAAAGCAACCGTTAGACCCAACAGCCACATTGACGGTACTAAATTAAACAACTCATCTCCTAGGCTAGGATACTGCTGAGTGAGTTCGAAAAAAACAGGGTATACATATAATTTATAAATCGTGATGAAAATTATAAATACGGCTGTGATTACCTCCAAATAAGACAACTTATTGGTAATGCTTTTGTACATTTTTGATGAAGCGAGGCTTTCAGCCAAATTGATTGATGAAAAAACTTTTAAAGCTCTTTTTGCATCTGGGATACTTGAAAGATGGAATATTTTGTCGAAAAGTTCTTTTTGTATTCCCGTTAAATCTTTTTCTGAATAGAGGGTCTCTAAATCAGACTTTTCAAAAGATTTACTGGCTTGCTGTAATGATAAATTTTCGCTTAATTTTTGAAGAAAAAATCTACATTTGAAATGGAACTGAACCCAACTCATACTTCCCTACTATTTGGTCGATATCCTAATGTTTAACTCTATATTGATTAACGATTATTAGCAAATTGCAATGATGTTAGGGAAACTTTAAGACCCAAGTTTGGTATTTGGAGCCAAAAATAAGATGTTAAACCTAATAAAGGTTGTTAATTGGAGTTAAAAATCATACCACCAAATGCTCAATTAGTAGTGTGCAGAAGTCATAAAGTAATAATTGATGCTAACGACCGCTTTAAGTCTTGGAGCTGCCGTTTGTGAAGCAAGCTCTAACGTCAACTTTGCACCAAGGGAACATTGGCACTAATAAATATTCGTGCCAAAAAACTTATTTAGTTTTTATCCATCATTCTCTTAATAGTGGCTTCAATTGTCGCCTGCATATCTTGGTTTTGTTCGGTTCTAGGTTGGTTCAATTTTTTAATCACTTCAGCTTGCCGATAATCAGGTACATCACCGTAACTATATAACGTGGTTAATACGCCTGCATGCCCGAGATTTTGACTCCATGCTTTGAACTCTTCAGGGCTTTGGCATAGTTGCTCGCCTATTCTTACTAGCGTATCTCTGAAGCTGTGGGGGTTAAAATATTCTATCCTTGCTTTGTCAAAAGCGCGTTTAAATATTTTTCTTATTGGGTTCGCTGTAGCCCAATGCTCTTTTAATACTCCACAGGCGCTAAACTTTTTATCTTTGGTATTAGCTACTTTCGTTTTAGGAAATAGCGGATCATCATGGCTAAATAACAGCTCTGTTTTTAAGTGCTCTACCCACTCTGTTAATATTTGAACTGGCAACTCACCGACAGGAAAAAAGTAAGTCGTAAAGGTTTTACTAAACTTGGTTTTAACTTCCCTTGCATCCTGAAATACTGAGCCATTGACTAAATCAACATGCTTAATTTTAAATGATGCAATCGCGCTATCTCTTGCACCTGTTAATAAAGTAAATGCCATTAGTGCCTTATTACGCTTGTCTATATCAGTATCATTTGGCATTTTCTCTAGTACATGAATTATTTGCTCTAATGTCGCCACTGGCTTTTTGCGTTTAGCGCCAGCAATGCGTGTGTCTTTTTCTGACAAATTAAAATAATCGGCATCGGTATAATTAAACCGTGATTTATAACCTGTTTGTTGCGCCAGCCATTGAAAGAAAACCTTTAAATGGTTGCATGTACCGTTGATCGTAGATTTACTTAATTTATCACCTGTTTTTAAACTTGTTTGTGTGAGTAAGTTATTCTTAAAGCCTACCGCCTGATTAAAGTGAAAGGCTTTAAAATCTTTAAACTTATTGTACTTTTCAAAACGATTTATAGCTTTTGCAATACAATCAATTGATGCTTCACTATGGCGCTTTGCCTCCTTCATAAAAGTAAAATATTTACGCTTCATTCTTTCGTTATTTATAATGTGGTTTGACATACTGATACCTTCATTATTTAAAGAACTGTTTACGAGGAAGTTAAACAACTAACCTAATCGTATTCATTCTTGCAGATGATCTGGGCTATACCGACATTGCGCCTTACGGTAGTGAGGTTCATACACCAAGTCTGAGCGCGTTGGCCGAGCAAGGCATACGCTTTACTAACTACCACACCGCAGCCAATTTCGCTCCCGCCAGAGCCATGCTACTTACAGGGGTAGACAGCCATCTGGCAGGTGTACCCAATATTCCCGAAATGCTGGCGCCACAGCAACGCAAGCATGCAAACTATCAAGGCGTGCTGGGAGATGACGTGGTAACCGTGGCGACCTTGTTGGAGGACGCAGGCTACCACACCTATATGGCAGGAAAATGGCATCTAGGTATGGAACCTCACAAACGCCCTAGCCGCCGAGGCTTTCAGCGTACCATGGCAATGATGGATTCAGGGGCCGATAACTGGGAGCAACGCCCCTATCTTGCACTCTATGATCAGGCCAACTGGTTTGCCGATGGCGAGCGGTTTACGCTACCGGAAGATTTTTACTCCTCACGCTTTTTTGTCGATAGCATGATTGAGTTCATCGACAGCAATCTGCAGGACGATAAACCTTTCTTCGCCTACCTGCCATTTATGGCCGTACACTCCCCTGTGCAGGCCCCGCAAAAATACATTGACCGCTATATGGATTTTTACAATTCAGGCTGGGACACCCTGCGTCAGCAGCGCAAGGAACGAGCAGAAGCCCTAGGTATTGTGCCGGAAAATACCCCCATGGTCCTCATGGAAACCACAGACGATTGGGATGCGCTTAGTGACGACGATAAGCGCTATCAAGCGAAACGCATGGCGGTTTATGCCGGCATGATCGAGGCAATGGACTTCCATATCGGTCGTTTGATCGAGTTCCTCAAGCAGCGCGGGCAATACGACAACACTATTTTTATTTTTACTTCAGACAACGGCAGTGAAGCTAGTGGTCCAACCGAGCCCAGAGCCTTTCCCAAGCGATTGGTTCCTGAGAATCTCGGTTATAACCTTGACTACGACAATCTGGGACTTAAAGGCAGCTACAGCACTATTGGACCTAGCTTTGCCAGCGCTTCAGCAAGTCCTCTGGCGTACTACAAGTTTTATGCTGGCGAGGGAGGAATGCGAGTACCGCTAATTATTACAGGTAAACCTATCGACTCCGAGCAATCATTGACACGGGCCTTTGCTTGGGCAACATCTTATCGCTAACTGGTGTTTCACAGCCTACAGAGCGCTACGCGGGCCGACCGGTACAGACCATGACCGGACGGGATCTGACTCCTGTTCTTTTAGGAGCGGCAGAACAGGTCTATAACCCTGATGATGCAGTGGGCTACGAGCTGACCGATCACGGTGTACTGTTTCAGGGTGACTACAAGTTGGTGATCAACCAGCCACCGCGCGGTGATGGGCAATGGCGTCTGTTTAATATTGTTACAGATCTAGGCGAGACAATAGATTTATCTTCATCACAAGCATTACGATTCCAACGAATGTTATCTCACTATGAGCAATACCGCCTTGATAATAAGGTAGTGCCAGTGCCACCAGGTTACTCCCAAATAAAACAAGTGTTTTTCAATATATTGCTGAAGTACAAAGACGCGACCCTAGTGGTTTTATTAACATTGCTTTTGTTACTACCATTTTATGTTGCTTACCGAATGAAAAGTCGAACAAAAAGCCAAATGAATAGGAAATCAAAATTATGACCCCCACCCACACCATTTATTCAACTCTCACAGGTTTCTCTATGAAAATGATTAAAAGTGTTCTTTTTATATTTGCTTTACTATCCTCGTCGTTAGCTTTAAGTGCCGATATCTCCGGTACCTGGAAACACGCCAAAAAGCCTATTTGGATCGAAATCCGGCTAACACAAGGTGACGGTAAAGTCGTTCGAAATGACAAGTTTCCTGAACGCGTTGGGAAAACTTTTATTAAAGAGATTAAAGCGGATAAATCTAAACAGGGTATTTGGCATGGCATAGCCTATATTCGCAAACTAGAAGATTACAAAAATGTAGAGATCTCCCTGTCTGATACTGGCGAAATGCAGGTAACGGGCACTATTGGCTTTTTTAGTCGCACTGTGGAATGGATTCGCATCGATAAAGTTCCTGCGACTCAATAAACTGTTTTTGGTAGATATTCTTATGAAGTAGGCACATGCCCTGAATAATCATAGTATGACTTAATTCAGGTTGTAAAGACTATAAAGTGGTAACTGCTGCCTTTATGATATTTTCAAATAAATCGTATTCTAAATGAACAAAATTACATTATTTCTAAGGCGCTAAGTTATGCCCCTATTCGATATATAACTTAAGATCATTTCCATACAAAAGCCAAACCTATTCGTTGAAATATATCTAAAAAAGCGGCGATAAGGCTATCAGGTACTCATATCAAATGGGTTTACTTTAGGTGACTGCGACTGTGATATCAGTATTTGTGCCAGTTGATTTATCTCACTTTTTAGGTATGGCCAATAATCTGGATTATCTAAAGTTCGTTGTTTTATTTGAGCCGGCACAAAACGTGACATTTCACTGGTAAAGTCACTCTTTACTTCATCAGCATTGTTTAGTCTATCTAATTGTATTTTCAACATTTCAAGGAAGTCATCGTGCTGTTTTCCTCTGGCTTGTAGTTTGTTATATGTTAAGTCTGCGTTTACTTTAGTTCCTTGCTGCTTTATCCACACAAGATCCCAAAGATCACGAGGTTTTATTCTTCTTGCACGATAAGCCAATGCGATAAATTTATCGGCAAGAATTTCTTCGAGTGACTGTGTGGGAATTAAATAACCTTCAGTTGATACATCAATGCCATAATGGTTTATTAATGATCGTTTTTGAATGTCAAAAGAAGGTATAGCGCAAACATCAATATGCATTTTTTGTCGCGGAATATCAGGCCTATTAGACTCCCTTTCGATACTTATTTTCCAAGAAGATGTGTTTCCTTGTTTTTCTTGGTTCGGTTTGTTTACCCATACATCAACTTCGTATTTTTTTGAAAGATAGTGTTGAATATCACTCTCAAGTCCATTGAAATCTGATGGCTTGAAGTCATGACCTGCGTTGAAGTCTAAATCTTCCGACAGACGAGAGCTATTATAACAAAGTCTTAAAGATGTTCCTCCAATGAATGTTAACTGCTGTAAAGCCCCTTGCTCTACGAGAACATGCATGATGTCATGATGTAAAATTTCCTTTTCAATCACGGGGATTATTCCTGCATATTCAGGGTGTTGCTTTAGAATTTGATTGATGTAACGTGATAGCATTAATTGTTCTCCAGCATGTGGGTATTACGTCGGCAAGATTTTAGGTCAGCTATAGCCCGAGTTGTACTGGCTCTAAACATTTTTATATCGAAGTCAAAGTACACACCATTTTCTAATTGCACTAAGGATTTCTTAGTATGAATAAACTCAACAATACCGTAGGTTGTATCAAATTCTCCTTTTCGTCCTTTAGTCATGACTGTTAGTCTATCCATTGTGATTTGCGATATATCACCAGTATGACTTAATTGGCTTTCAAGACTAATATAGTTAAAAAAACCAGCTCTTAGCTTTTTAGCAACATTAAAAAGTACTTTTGATAAATCGGGTGGAGTAATTGAACTGGTATATATGCCTTTTACCACTCTTGTCAGTGTGCCTTTTTTAACGCAATCAGTTAAAAACTTGTTAAATTTAGGCGTTACCTGCTCACCTAAAAGGTAAGCTAATTCAGCAATATCAAATACACTACCTCCAGATGATATTGATTTTGCTAGAGCAGATGTGAGTTTTTCAGACTTGTTCATCAGTATACAGTTTATTACTTGTAGTGTAACAAACTGTATACTGATACTAAGTGAATGACAAGTAGTACGTGTTTCAAATGATAGTAATTGATTAATATATGGCATCAAACACAAGTAATCCTAATGTTTACCATCAATAGTTGCAACCAGAGTAAAGTAAATACTCTATGGCGTTAAGTGCCCCAGGCTGTGTGAAAACTTTTTGATCACCTTTTCGAATAAACACCAACTACTTATGATCAATCAGTCTCAAAACAAGCCAATAAACAACTCTACATTTGATATAATATTCAATAGGTTAATTGATTCTATGGTGGCTGTATGTCACGTCATATTAAAGGTTTATCCCGCTCCCAATCAACACTGTTTCCAGAAGTGCTTGATGATTTTATCTCTGAAGAAAATCCCGTTCGAGTAATTGACGTATTTGTCGATGGTCTAGCTCTAGAACGCCTTGGTTTTAAAAGCGTCAAACCTAAAAATACAGGTCGCCCTGGTTATCACCCTGCGACATTACTCAAGATTTATATCTATGGTTATTTAAATAGAATTCAGTCATCACGCTGTTTAGAACGAGAA
>Ga0209184_1001209_pt1 | contig 18463 bp, 9 predicted proteins | sample EN8Hudsemesocosm_2_FD_184627 | JGI IMG/M metagenome (GOLD analysis project Ga0209184, IMG submission 184627) | Methane-oxidizing microbial communities from mesocosms in the Hudson Canyon - EN8C Hudson Canyon (SPAdes) (version 2) | ecosystem: Environmental > Aquatic > Marine > Cold seeps | place... | reverse complement strand
TTAAGAACATGGATTAAGCGGCTGACACGAAAAACAATTTGTTTTTCAAGGTCAGAAAAAATGCATGATATTGTTATTGGCTTATTGATTAACAAAGTCGAATTCGGTCTGGATATTCATGCTTAACTACAAATTCGACCCACTACCTGTTATTTTAACAGAATAACATGAGAAGGAAAGTCATCTACAAGGATAATTTCATCTATGAATATAGATCAACTGTTGACTCGTCTTGAAAAGTTAAGACGAACAGGCGATGGAAAATGGCTTGCTTGCTGTCCTGCACATGATGATAAATCACCTTCGTTAGCTATTAAGTTAACAGATGATGGAAAAGTATTAATTCATTGCTTTTCTGGTTGTGAAGTAAATGACATTGTATCAAGCATAGGTTTAACGTTAGCTGATTTAATGCCAGACAATCCATCCTATAAAAAAGGAAGGAAAGCACCGAAGTTTAACAAGTATGAATTGTTTGACCTGCTGGTTTTTGAATCAATCATTTTGTGTATGGCTATCCGTCAATTAATCAATAAAGAAGCTCTTACGCCTGAAGACCAAGCAAGGGTACTCAAGGCTGAGCAAACTATTGATGATATTGCGAAAGAGTGTAGACGATGAGTTTAGAAAATAAACGGGATGATTATTTTTCAAACATGGATGAAAAACTATCTGACCCTAGGAATGATGAATACTGGGCTAAAATTAATGAGTTTGACTCAAAGCATGGCGCGGTTCTAATCGAGGGTAAGTTAAAAATTGCTTATCTTGAGTTTGACCAAACGAATAAATGTACAGCATTAAAAATGGCTGATAAATCAGCAATGATGGATTTTCATTCAAATAAGCTGGTTAAAAAAATAGTTAATGGAAAAGAAAAATACACGCCTATTTGTAAGGAGTGGTTTGACTCAAAACACAGACGAACCTATACAGGCGTTACATTTAAGCCTATTGCCGGACTGGTCGCTACGAACGCAAGATTACCCAAACAAATTAATGGGGCATTAAATCTATATGCGGGGTTAGCCATCCCTCCAATCAGTGGTGAATGTCAGTTGATTATTCAGCATATAAACGAGGTATGGTGTAACAGTAATAACGAACAGTTTACTTATGTGATGAATTGGTTAGCGAGGATGATGCAAAAGCCGCATCTTGCTGGAGAAACAGTGATTGTTTTGAAATCAGGGCAAGGTACAGGAAAGAATATTATTGTTGATATTTTAGCCAATGCATTTGGAAACCATGCCATTACAGCAACTAAACCGCAGGATGTTTTAGGTACATTTAACGACCATCTTGCAACCAGCGTTTTAATATTCATGAATGAAGCGCTGTGGGGTGGCGATAAATCAAGTGAGGGTGCATTAAAAAGTCTTATAACAGATGATTATTTATTTTGTGAACGTAAGTACATGCCTAAATTTAAAATCAATAATTGTGCTCATGTCGTTATGGCAACGAATAATGATTGGTACGCACCGATGGATAGTGATGACCGTCGGTATGTTGTTTTGGATGTTTCAGAAAAAAGAAAAGGTGATTTTGAGTATTTTAATGTTTTAAAAAGTCAGATTGATAATGGCGGTGCTGAGGCATTTATTCATTATTTGATGAACCACAATATTAATGACTTTAAGCATAGAGCACTACCTAAATCACAAGGGGCAAGTAAGTTTGAAAATAAGCTTATGACCGCAAGTAGTGTAACTAAGTGGTGGTATGAATGTTTACATGAGGGGCATATTATTATTGAAGAGTTTATGGATCATAAAGTCGAAAGTAATAATCAAGCAATAGAGTGGGAGACAAAGGAGATTAAGCTAAAAACGAAAGAACTGCATGATAGCTATTGCCAGTGGTGTAAAAAACATAACCAGCGGTACATTGAAACTAGCAGTCAACTGATTGTATCGATGAATAAGGTATGTCCTGATATTAGAAATGGCACAGGCAGACCAAGAACAAAAATAATTCCTACTTTAATGACGAGTAGGCTGCAATTTGGGCTTAGTATGCAATCGGAAATTAATTGGGATGAAGAGAGTGCCAGCTAATGCCACTCGTAAAATAAATGATGGCAGTCTCAACTTCTTAATTATAAGGCTCTGTACATGTTCTGCCACTACTGCCACCTTATTTTATAAAAAAATATATAAAACACATAAATAGCTAGGGGTAGTTGATTAGAAAACTTTTTAATCAAAAATAACATGGAAAGAGTGGCAAGGGTGGCAGAGAGTAGATGGTACGAAGGGTTGATGAATTTTTATAGGGTGATTTTGGTGGCTAGAGTGGTGGCAAAAGAGAAGTACAGCGCATGAATTTACAGAATAAACGGGAAAGGATTACCGAGCGGCATAACGGTTGCTATTTTTTCCTAAATATACGAAAAATAAAATAATCAATACAGAACTAATAAATATAGAGGCAAGGTAAATGAATATGGCAATGACTAAAATATAACCCAAGTTGAAAAAGAAAGTTGAATGTAAAAGGAAAATAAAGGTTTTATGATGCATTTCGTCTAAAAGCAGTTACTTTTAGACGATTATTACGACGGTATGCTCGTTTTTTAGAAAATGTAGTTTGTCAGCATGAGTGCTCACCTTGTTAAATATTTAGTTTGTTATGATATTTGTAACTTTAAGCGGTTAATGCAAGTACATAGAGTGGGGCGGACCAATTCAATTTACTATATTTGAAGTTGAATTAAGTCCTTTACAGCTGAGGCAGTTAATTGATCAGGTTTTAGAAAACATTGAGGTAGATGACGCTAAGGTGATGTTTTATCAGTTAACATCCAAACAGAAACCAATATGTTGGGTGTGGTTGTTCAGGCGGGTGATTTATTATTTGTTTAAGTGGACGAGAAAGGCAAACAAATTTGTTAAACTTGACGGCATACTGAGACTGAAGAGTATTTATTGGAGAAAGAGCATTGGACCGTATGAAAGAAAGAGGAGGTATGTTTATTGCATTTGACTGGGATTCATATCGAGCGAACGTGGCAAGTGATGTTAATTTTCCTTCACTGTCTGAGGCTATATAGGATTAATGGCTGTGATGATGGCAATCCCAAAACCTAGTGGAAAAAAGAAATTACGGGGCAGATAAGACAAAACCTGATTGATCAACAAGACTATCAAGAACTAAGACAATATTATCCCATTATGGATGATCTTCTCAGTTATACAGATCGAAAATTAACAGCGCTTTATTTAGGCTGCAGTATTAAAGCGGTTTTAGCCTTGGAGAAAGTTAATCATTTAACGATTCAGTTAAATAGGGCTTTAGATAAACATCATAAAGCGACTCACGATGATCAGTTAGAACAAACTGAAAAAGCACTGGATGCAGCTAAGGCAAAAGTTAAAGATGAATTTGAAGTTTATATTGATAATATCGAATCGGGCCGTGAAATCAGTGATGTGATGAAATATAACAGCAAAGAGGTATTGCAGAGTGTTTTAGAACGTTTAAACATTCTTAATGCAGCGGGTATATTTCACCCCAATCCACCGCCTTTTGGAAATGCAAATGGACGATGTCATCAAATAAAACATTTGAGTGATGATGAACAAGCCATGTTCCTTTCTATGCGACTAGAAACTATTTTTAGACAATGCCGTGATTCAGGTGTAAAAGCGAGTTTACAGCATATTATCTTTTTAGATGAGGCGCATAAATTCATCACCGAAGACAGCAATAATATAATTAATATCATAGCCAAAGAGGGGCGGAAGTTTGGCTTAGGTTTATGGTGTGCGTCACAATCACCGACTCATTTTTCCGAAGACTTCTTAACCAATTGTGGAACTACTATCTTATTAGGCTTGCATTCCAGCTATTGGGGTATGGCCTGCCGAAAGTTACGTATCGAACCTACAGTTCTGAAGTTTATTCGTCCACAGCAAGCCGCAGCTATTAAATTACAACTAAAAGGCAGTATGGAATCTAAATTTCAAAATGCCATTATTAATGAAGCCACATTAGCGGCTATCGACTGAGCATGTTTAATAAATGGTTTAAGCCCAAAGTTAAGGTAAGTGCTGAACATAAAGAACCATTAGCCCCACCTGATGTACCAGGGGTTATGCTGGTTAAAACGACTGATGCACTTCTCGAAGAACACTCGGGCCGTATTATTCAAATTAATGAATTAGCAGGATTATCAAATACAAATTTTGATCATTTTTATGTATCAGCCATTCAAAACTATGCCCGCTTTGTTCAACAACTACCGGCATCCGAAGTGCATCATCATGCTGGATTGGGCGGCATGTTAAGCCATGCACTAGAAGTCAGTGTGTTTGCCCTAAAAATACGCCGGTCCTATTTGTTATCAGAAACAGGCGGAGCAGAAGAAATCTCTCAAAAACAAGATCTATGGACTTACGCCGTGTTTATAGCAGCACTCTGTCATGATCTAGCCAAAGTAGCCGTTGACCAAGTACTAACAATCTATGATGAAAACCATCAACAACAAAAATGGGAACCGTGGAGTCAATTTATAGATGAGCAAGGGCAGTGGTATACCTCTGAGTTTATCCGTAATAGACAATACAGATTACATGAAAAAGCAACGCCGTTATTGATCCATAGAATTATCCCCACTCAGGGCATGAGATGGATAAGCAGTGACCAAGTTATCTTCTCAAATTGGCTGGCTTGTTTATCGGGTGACAGTGATAACGCCTCATCCATAGGTGAAATTGTTAGTATTGCAGATAGCAAATCTGTTGCCGCTAATTTAGGTGCAGATAACAGTCGAATGCCAACGGTTAAAACCAAACCTTTACACGAGAAAATGTTAACCGCTTTACGTTATTTGCTAATGGAAGGTGAATTACCGTTAAATAGAAACGGAGCGGCAGGCTGGGTAAAAGGTGATGACTGCTGGTTAGTCAGTAAACGAACAGTAGATGCTATAAGAGATCAATTAACACAAGAAGGGCATACAGGCATTCCCACAAAAAATGGCCGACTATTTGGTATATTGCAAGAACATGCAGTGATTATTCCCTATGGTGATAAAGCTATCTGGTCTGCAACGATTGAAGGGGAAGGGTGGAGTAATGACCTTACCCTGATTAAAGTAGCAAGGAATAAAATATGGCAACACTCAACCCAAAGGCCAACTGATTTTGAAGGCAATATTGTTGTCGCAGAGATTAAATCACTTGAAAACAAGGATGAGACAAATGGGCCAATTGTAAAGACAGTAGATTTAGAGGAAAAATCACAAGAGAAAACGGCCAATGTTAATAATGTTGAAAGAAGTCAATCGAATGAAAGCAGAGGTGCAGACAAACCATTATTAGAAAAAGTTGAATATAAATCACTGGAACCTTTAAGCCAAAAATCATCCACAACACAGGAAGATGATTTAGATTTGTTAGCCTTTTTGCCTTCTATCAATATAGAGCAAGAACAGAAAGCCAGTGATCATAAAGGTGAAATTAAAAAGACTGTTGAAATAGATCAAGTAACTCAGTTTTTTGAATGGTTACAGGAAGGAATCAAAAAAGGCAGTTTAAAGACCAATCAAGCTAAAGCCAGAATTCATACAGTTGATGAAGGCGTGATTTTAATTACCCCAGGAATTTTTCAAGATTTTGCCAAAACAAAAGATGAAGAAAATGATGACTGGACAGCCATTCAGCAAAAAGTGCTGAAGAAGAATTGGCATGTTAGAAATGATAAAGGGTTAAATGTTGTTAAATATCAAGTGAAAGGGAAGAATAAAGAAACCACAATGAATGCTGTGCTTTTTAACGATGTATCGAAGGTTTTTGGTGGTAAAGAACCGCTAGTAAGTAATCCTCATTTAACTAAAATGGATTGATTGAGAAATAAGAGTGTTGGTCTTGTATGATTTAAATTGTAGCTTTTAGAGATTAAAAATCATTTTATTAGGTTTTTTTAAAAATTAAACTAGTAGCAGGAAAAAAATCGCTTACCTGGCGTATATTAAGTAATCGAATGATTATGTGTAACAAGGGGATGTCGGATGGTTATTGGTTGATTCAAAAGGTGGAATGAGTCAGCTTTATGATAATTGTGTTTTGTAACTTTTTTAGATACACCAAATAAATTATTTATGACGCTTGCTGATGTGCGTAGAAGTCTTATTTTGTTATACCCATAAGGATTAGCTCTTGTAAGAAAAAGCGAGTCCATAAAATATAATGTTGCAATATGATCTTGCATTGATTTTTAGGCTAATGGTTAGCAGACGAATTTAGGAATAATCAGTTTTTTTAAAAAACTGATGAAAAATTAAATGAGATTACAACGTGGTATTGCAAGGCCTACCCCTATTTTTCCATTTAATAAAAACAATATTGTCTAATCATAGTCTACACTTATATTTGATAAAGTAATTGTCTAATGATTTAACAATCGATGAATTTCTATAAGCCTTATTTTTCTATTTTTTAAAGAGTTAATATTATTGTGAGTATAAATATTTTTAAAATTGATGAAGATGTTAATCTAAACAAGGTTTTCAAAGACTTAAAACTACAAAACCCACATTATGTTGTCCCAGCATGGATATCATCCGACTCAAGTTTGGTTAGGGTTTTAACTTCAGAGCTACCTGGCCCGAATATAAGGGCGCTCCAGAAGGAGTTGGGGGATTAAGTGGCCGTGTTTACTATGAACCTGCTGAATCAAGTTTATCGGAAAAACAATGGTTATCTTTATGGAAATTATGTGATCAGGTAAATGATGCTTATGAAACTGGTACATTATTACCAAAACACCCAGTAACCCTACTTCCTGCTTTTACTGTAACCCCCCCATTTGTTTTAGAAAAAGCAGAGTTGTCAATTCAAGATGCGATAAAAGCACACCAAAGTTATGCAGAGGGAGACTTGGTGTTTGTTTTTTGTTGGGGGGAAGAAATGAAAAACAAAATTGAAGAATGGCTTTGTAGTTTTTTACAAAACTTAGAAATTGATCAAGATTGTTTTGTTATATTTCCATTTGAAAAGGATTTTATTAAATGAAATATAATAGGGGTTGTTGATCCCCATTAGTATAAGATAAACTTTTGAGAGGAAAAATTTTATTTACTTATCTGAAATTGAAACGGACTGAGATATAAATATCAAGCAAGGGCTTAAGGAAGATAAATAGTGATTACAGATTACCACGCAAAATACTACGCCCATGCTCTTACATTGCAACATGCCGCCACTGGCGTAGATCGCTTATCTCAGTCATTATTTGATGCATCAGTAGACCTTAATCCCCATCAAATAGAAGCAGCACTATTTGCTTTAAGAAACCCACTTAACAAAGGTGTAATACTGGCTGATGAAGTAGGTTTAGGAAAAACCATTGAAGCAGCACTGGTACTTAGTCAATATTGGGCAGAAAGAAAACGGCATTTAATTGTTATCTGCCCTGCCTCTTTAAGACGACAATGGGCTGCAGAACTTCAAGAAAAATTTAACCTTCCAAGTTTAATCCTTGATGCACCCACCACACGTAAATATCAAAAAAATGGAATTTACAACCCACTAGCTACAAAGAAAGTCATCATCATGTCTTATCACTATGCAGCTAGGCTGGAAGAAGATCTCCTTACTCTACCCTGGGATCTGGTTATCATTGATGAAGCCCATAAATTACGAAATGCTCATCGGCCAAAAAACAAAATGGGACAGGCATTAAAGCGGGCTTTTGATGGTAGACAAAAGCTACTACTGACAGCAACGCCTCTACAAAATTCTTTGATTGAATTATATGGTTTATCAACTGTTATTGATGAGCATTTATTCGGTGACGATAAAGCGTTTCGTAAACAATACATGAATTCAGCTAGTGATCTTCCTGAGTTATCTGCCAGACTAAATACCTTTGTACATCGTACATTACGAAAGAATGTGCTTGAATATGTGCCTTACACTGAACGAAAGACAATAACCCAACCCTTTAATCCAACAGATCAAGAACAAGCCTTATATGATGCTATATCGGGCTTTTTACAAAAAGAAGACTCTTTTTCATTACCAAAAACGCATCGCCATCTCACATCCTTAATTTTACGAAAGTTATTAGCATCATCATCCCATGCTGTTGTAAATACACTTCGAGCTATCAAAGCAAGACTAGAGCTTCTTAGAGATAAAAAGTTAAATGATGACGACTTTATTGTCCAATTAATTGAAGACGATGATCTTGAAGATGATTATCTGGATGATGAAGCCCTTCCTTTTTTAATGGATGAAGAAGAAACTGAAATCAAATATAATGTTGAAAAAATAAATGCAGAAATAGCAGAAATAGAATCGTATATTTTAAGCGCCAATAATATAAAGGAAGACAGCAAAGCTAAAGCTTTATTACAAGCCATTGATGTTGGTTTTAAAAAAATGTTGAAAATGGGCGCTGCAAAAAAAGTTATTATTTTCACTGAGTCACGCCGAACTCAAGAATATTTAGCAAACTACCTTGCTGCAAATGGTTTTGCCGACAAATTGGTAACCTTTAGCGGTACTAATAATACGCCTAAAGCACAAGCAATCTACAGCGAATGGAAACAAACTAATCAAGGCTCTGATCATCTCACTGGTTCGGCTCAAATTGATAAACGTAGCGCACTTATTGATTACTTTAAAACAGATGCCGAAATAATGATTGCCACAGAAGCGGCAGCTGAAGGTGTTAACCTACAATTTTGTTCACTCATTATTAATTATGATTTGCCATGGAACCCTCAAAGGGTTGAGCAACGAATTGGACGCTGCCACCGTTATGGGCAAAAACATGATGTAGTCGTCATAAATTTCCTTAATAAACGTAACGAAGCAGATAGACGAGTATTAGAACTATTAACCGAAAAATTCAATTTGTTTGATGGTGTATTTGGTGCATCCGATGAAGTGCTTGGTCGTATTGAAAGTGGCATTGACTTTGAAAAGCGCATACTCGAAATATATGAAACCTGTCGTCTACCCGATGAAATATCTTCAGCTTTTGCACAATTACAGCAAGAGCTAGAAGTTAATATCACCGAAAAAATTGAAGAAACCCAGCAATTGTTGATGGATAATTTTGATGAGGATATTCATGATTTGTTAAAATTGCAATTAGACCAGGCAGAACAAAGGCTTGATAAAATAGGCCGTTGGTTTTGGCTGTTAAGTAAGTTTCAACTACGACAACATGCTGAATTTAATGACACAAAATACCGATTTAAGCTTAACAATACCCCAGAACATAATGGACACACCATTGCATCCCCCGTAGGCAGTTATGAGCTAATACAAAAGGGTAAAGAACCAGACACACACTCACATATTTATCGGATGAATCACCCCTTAGGTGAATATGTTATAGATACTGCTAAAGCCATTGCAACCAATCAGCAACAATTAATTTTTGATTACACTAACCACCCAACAAAAATATCCGTTGTAGAACAACGTCAAGGCAAATCAGGTTGGCTAATTTTGAATAAATTAATGATAGATTCTTTTCAGCGAGAAGAGTACCTGATTTTTACTGCCACACAGGATGATGGCTCTATACTGGAACAGGAAGATTGCGAAAAACTATTTGCCTGTTTTGGAAAAACAATTCCGTTAAACAAGAATTCTCAACCAAATAATTTACCAGCGACTCAGCAAAGGCAAATAGAAGCCAAAATCAGCGAAGTCCTTGAGGCCAACAATAGCCATTTCCAAGTGGAACGAGACAGGCTAGAAAAATGGGCGGATGATAAAATAGCGGGAGCAGAACAGGCTTTGTATGACACCAAAGCTAAAATCAAGGGTTTAAAACGTGAATCACGCCAGGCACAAACACTAGAAGAACAAAAACAGCTACAAGAAAAGATAAAAACTGAAGAACGTAAACAACGCAGACAACGACAAGAAATTTTTGATGTAGAAGATGAGATTTTAGAAAAACGTGATCAACTCATAGACGCTTTAGAAAAAAGACTGAATCAAAACACCAAAACTGAAGAATTATTTACTATTCGCTGGCAAGTAGCCTGAAATAACAAAATCAGCATTAGAAAAAAGGACAAAAGACAACCATGGTAAGTGATAAACACCAGCAATTAGTAAGCACCTTAAAAGAACTATTCATGATGGATCAGGCTGATCTTAATTTTGGTATCTATCGCATTATGAATGCCAAGCATAACGAAATAGAGAGCTTTTTAACTAATGACTTATTGACAAGTATTCGTCAAACACTTCAAACCACGGGTAAAGCATCCAATACCAAAAAAGAGCTGGATGATGCTATCAAGAGTGCTCAAGCCCTAGGCATGAATCCAGATGACTCCCCTAAAGTACAGGAACTAAAAGCCTTACTAGGGAATGGCGCAGAAAATAGCTTAGAAAATGATGAGAATGAAATTTTCTCTCAACTCACCACCTTTTTTAGTCGCTATTATGATGGCGGTGATTTTATGTCATTACGCCGCTATAAAAAGGAAACCTATTCTCCACTACCCATGAACGGGGAAGAAGTAAAATTGCACTGGGCAAATGCAGATCAATATTATATTAAAAATGCGGAAAATTTTAGCCAATACGCCTTTAAAATTGGTGAAGAAAATCAAAAAAAACACTTTCGCTTTGAATTGCTTGCAGCCAGTACCGAGCAAAATAACGTAAAAGCCACCGAAGACAAAGAACGCCGTTTTATCTTAGATGAAACCAATCCCTTAGCGATTAAACAAACCGAGACTGGAGCTGAGTTACACATTCATTTCAGCTATCAAGCTGATGCAAAAAAACGTAAACAAAAAGAGCTTAATCTTGCTGCAATAAAGTTTTTAAGCAAACTAGACGCAAACAATCCACTTGTCGAGCAGGTTACAGAGTGGACTACATGGCAAACCGCATTATTAAGCTTAATCCCCACAGCAAAGAACAAAACCCGTACAGCACTAGAAAAGCACCTTAATGACTACACCGCCAAAAATAGCTTTGACTACTTTATTCATAAAGATTTAGGCGGTTTTTTACGCCGAGAACTGGATTTCTTTATTAAAAATGAATTATTACTACTGGATGATTTAGTACCGTCCAGTATTGATACCCTGCAAAACCAATTATTAAGTAATGAACGCAGTTTAAAAAAGGTGATTGCCTTTAAAGGTATAGCTCAAAAGCTGATTGCTTTTTTAGCTCAACTAGAAAATTTTCAGAAAAAGCTGTGGTTAAAAAAGAAGTTTGTTTTAGAGATGAACTATTGCATAAGTTTGAATAGAATTCCAAACAAATTGACAGCTCAAGTAATGAAGAGTGAGGATCAAAAAAAAGAGTGGGTTGAATTATATGGAATTGATAGACCAACGTTAGAGAAGGATTATCAAGATGGTAAGTTGGAAGAATTTTTTGAATTACCTCAATACAAGTTTCTAATAGTAGATACAAAAAATTTCAGCCTAAATTTTAAACATGAGTTGTTGGCTTCATTTGATAATATTGATGATGAATGCGAGGGGCTTCTAATTAACTCAGATAATTTTCAAGCTACTCAACTTATTGCACCGCAATATGCCTCTATGATAGGTGCTATTATTACTGATCCGCCCTATAACACGGATGATGATGGTTTTTTATATAAGGATAGTTTTCAGCACTCAACCTGGATGAGTATGATACAACAACAACTGTTAAGTGCTAAACCCATGCTTGCTCAGGATGCTTGGCTATCATTAAATATAAATGATATAGAGCAACATCGATTAGTTTCTTTATTAGAAGAACAAGATTTATCCCCTGCTTCAGTTATATCTATAAAAATGTCACATATGAGTGGTATGAAAATGGCTCATGCAGATCGTAAACCTCCCAAGATTAAAGAAACAATAGTAATTTCACCTTTAAGTAAAAATTCAAGAATTAATCCAGTATATGAACAATGCTCTTGGTGGGACTCATTTGATAGGTATACAAGCTTTTTGATCAAAAATGATTCAAACGACCCAAAGGACTGGACTCGCACTTCAGTAAGGAAAGTAGCAATTGAACAAGGCATTAATGTAAAAGATTTAACGCAATACGAACAGTTTTGTATTAATAATGCCCATTTAATATTCCAAAGAGCAAAGAACGATAGCGTGGCTCATTTTCCCAAAGATGGGTATTTCAAAGAGATCATAACGCCAACAGGTCTAAAGAAAATAATATTGGATGCAAAAGAAGTATTATTTGCAAAAAATTATCTTAAAGAATTTAATGGAGAACTTGTTCCCGTTAATATTAAAGGTGATATATGGGATGATATAGGAATAAATAATTCTCATAATGAAGGCGGTATTTCATTTGAAAATGGGAAAAAGCCTGTTAAATTATTTGAAAGACTTACAGCTATGCTTACACCAAATAATTCGATAGTTATGGATTTATTTGGTGGATCAGGAACACTTCCACATGCAGTTATGAATTTAAATAATAAAGGAGCAAAAAGAAAATATATTGCAATTGAAATGGCTGAGTATTTTGAGTCAATAATGCTTAAAAGAATTAAAAAAATAAGTTACAAAGCAGAATGGCTTGCTGGAAAGCCACAGTTATTAAGCAATTCATCTTCAGTGTTTTTCAAAACGATAAAATTAGAGTCTTACGAGGATGTGCAGGATAATCTGCAATTACAACGCACCACAACACAAGCAGGTGTATTTGATAACCCTGAAAACAAAGCCTTAAAAGAAGACTATCTACTGCACTATATGCTGGATATAGAAGCACAAGATAGCTTATTAAGCCCTGAGTTATTTATTAATCCCTTTAATGCCACCATGCGCGTAGTCCGTGATAATGAATCACGTACCCAAAGCATTGACCTGGTCGAAACCTTTAATTACCTATTAGGCTTACGCGTTAAAACCTATCGGCATTCAAAAGGTATTGTGGAAGTCACAGGTAAAAACCCACAAGATCAACAAATCTTAATTTTATGGCGTGATTGTGTGGAAACTGATAATGATGCACTAGATAACTGGTTTAAAAAACAGAACTATAACAGCCGTGATATGGAGTTCGATTTAATCTATGTGAATGGTGACAATAATCTACCTAATCTACGCACAGGAGAAGAAACATGGAAAGTGCAATTGATAGAAGAAATCTTTCAGACCTTAATGTTTGATGTAAAAGACGTATAGGAGAATCAATGATGTCTGCTATTCAGTCAATTTTAATTAATAATTTACAACGCCTCAAAGATATTCATGTTGATTTTAAGCCCTCTGGTGTAACGGCTATAATGGGCGCAAATGGCTCAGGTAAAACCACTCTTCTTCAGGCGCTTGCTTGTGTGTATCAGCGTGATTCATCTATCGACATTGAGCATAAAACATATGCTTATAGTGACTTTTTTAAACCCTACGATGGAAATAATTGGCAGGAATCATCTTTTCAGGTCTCCTTTATTGATAAAAACAACAAAAATGATTCTGTTACCTATTCAAGAGATGATGATAGCTGGACACCAAGAACGCAAAACAAAAAAAATCGTTATGTAAAATATATTTCTATGCTTGATTGCATCCCTCATCAAGAAAAAGAGATAGAAGAAGTAATAACCTCCTTTGAGAAGAAAGATATAGGCTTGAAACAAGCTAAGAAAACCACATTTTTACAAAAAGTCAGTGGAGCACTGCATAAAGATTATGTGGATATTGGTAATTGTGAGAAGGCCGTTGGTTTAGGAAGTTTCTTTTATGCCAGAACTAGAAATCGTACTAATGAAGAGCTTGAATATCCCTCTCATTATATGGGGGCTGGCGAACAGAAAATTATTTTTATCATTAACGAAGTATTAAAAGCGCCTAAAGGTGCATTAATTCTTATTGAGGAACTGGATGTTTCTCTTCATGAATCAGCTATACGTTCTTTAATTAACGTTTTAGTTGAACAAGCACTAGACAACAAACGTCAACTTCAAATAGTTTTTACTACTCATTGGTTGGGTATTCAAGACTTTACCAAAAAAATAAATGTTGTTTCGTTACTCGAAGATACTGATAGCCAGAAGGTTGAGGTTCGCAATGGATTTGACCCACAATTTATTTACAAGTTAAATGGCGATTACCAAGCTTTACGTCAGATAAAAATTTGGGTTGAAGATGGATTAGCAGTAAAAATTGTAGAACAAGTCGCACTTGATCTAGGTTACAGAGAGTTTGTCGAAATAAAATCATTTGGCTCAGTTCAAAATGCTTATACACTTGCAGGAGCAGCAGCTGTTACTGCTGAAAAGCTAGATAGAACAATAATTGTAACAGATGGAGATTGCTACTTGTCTCAAGAGAAAAAGCAATCACAGATTCAAAATAAAATAGATGGCAATGGTGATATTGTTAAAGGCTGGCATCAGCAAAGTTTGGACTTAATTATTGACCTTAACGCACCAAATCAAAGTCAACCTGAAGAAGTATTGCTAGACTTATGTAGAAACTATGTAGATCAAGAAAGTGCCCCTCCATGGTTAAAAAGTGATTTAGTATGGATAGAACAACAAATTCCACTCGAAAATGGTAAGCAGGCCATATATAACCTTAGCACTCATAGAAACATGACTATTGATCGAGTTGAAGGCATGATTATTCAAGAGGCAAGTCGAACTAGCGGATGGAATAGCTATGTTGAACCATTGGTCACTAGGCTACATCAAGCTGCTGAAAATATTGGGTTACCTAGAAGAGATGAGGTTACTGCATAATGGCTAATATTCCATTTCCCCACCGTTTAGTTTTAAACCGATTTTTTCTAAAGCTATTGGGTTCCGATGTTTATGACCTAGATATTGACCCTTTCCGTGAAGCAACTAAGTCATTTATCGATGAATCATTGGAACTGCATGAAGATGATGGCACGTCATGTTATTACCATGAGCTCATTAGAATAGTCCCTAGTGAGAGTATTTTATCCCCTGAGCGATTAATGGAATATGATGAAAATATTCAGCGTCATACCCACGCCATTAACGAAAAACGCACACCAAATTTACGCTGGAAATATTTTCAATACTTATCACTTTTGTTTACTGAAGTTTATCTGGACCTGTATTTTAGCGATAGAGATAACTTATTGAACGAATTAAACCAGCATCTTGATGAATTCAATCAAAGCATGAGCGAATGGGGAGAAAAGAAAAAAGATTTATTCAAACCATTTGAGGCTAAAGATTTAAAAAAAATAGCATTTTGGAATGCAACAGGCAGTGGTAAAACATTGCTAATGCATATTAATATTAAGCAATATCTGCATTACCTTAAAAAACATCGTAAGGAGCACGAGTTAAATCGTATTGTCTTATTAACCCCTAATGAAGGTTTAACTCATCAACATATTGAGGAGTTCACGCAATCCAATATGACATCGGCTGAATTTTCTAAAGTGGTTAAACAAAGCTCAATGTACGGGGACAGTATCATTGATGTGATTGATATGAATAAACTCAAGGAAGAAGGTAAAAAGAAAACGGTATCTGTAGGTGATTTTGAGCAAAACAATCTGGTGTTAATTGATGAGGGGCATCGTGGTGCAAAAGGTGATGTCTGGTCAGATATGCGTTCACGGTTAGCTCTTGAAGGCTTTACTTTTGAATATTCGGCGACTTTAGGTCAGGCAGCCAGTAGTAAAGCTACTTTAGCCGATGAATACTCTAAAAGTATTTTATTTGATTATTCTTATCGCTACTTTCATGCAGATGGCTTTGGTAAAGACTATCAAATTCTTAATCTGGATGCTGACAATCAAGCTGAAGCAGAGAAAAAAAACAGACAACTTTATTTAACAGCCTGTCTACTGTCTTTTTATCAACAAAACCGTGTGTATCGTGAACGCAATGCTAAATATAAAGCATTTACAATTGATAAACCTTTATGGGTGTTTGTGGGAGCAAAAGTTATAAAAGGTCGTTCTACAACTAAAGATGAAAAAGCTGTTATCTCTGATGTAGTAGATATTCTTTTGTTTCTCGCTGAATTTGTAGCAGAAAAGCAGCTTAGTATAGCTAACCTAGACAAGCTAATCAGTGGCAATACTGGTTTATTAAGCTCAAAGAATAAAGATATTTTTTCCGAATCCTTTCCTTATTTAGTGGAAACAAAAGATAACGGTGAAGCTCTCTTTGCCGATATTTTAGCTAATCTATTTAATGCCCCTGCGGGTGGTTTGTTACATGTTGATTATTTAAAGGGAGACAGTGGTGAGCTTGCTTTACGCTTGGGTAGTAGTGATGATAATTTTGGTGTGGTTAATGTAGGCGATGCTAAAAAAGTGGCTGGTTTATGTGATGCACATACTGAACTGGTCGTCAGTGAAAAAGCCTTTAGTGCTTCACTGTTTAAATCAATTAATCAGAAAGATTCAGCGATTAACATTTTAATCGGTTCCAAACGATTTTCTGAAGGCTGGAATAGCTACCGCGTATCCACGTTGGGTTTAATGTATGTAGGTCGCAGTGAAGGTTCTGAAATTATTCAGTTGTTTGGACGTGGTGTACGTCTACGTGGCTATGAATTTTGCTTAAAACGCAGTAAAGCAATTCATTGGACAACAAAAGATAATGAACTGAAATGGGTAGCTAAAGATGAATATTTGCCTATCTTAGAAACACTGAATGTCTTTGGTGTAAAAGCAGATTACATGGCACAGTTCAATGCATTCCTAGAAGGAGAAGGTATTAAAAAACCTGATGATTTTGTTGAAGAACGATTACCTGTAAAAGTTAGCTTGCCTAGAACCCCATTAATTATGGTTAAGGTTCCTGATGATATTAACTTTAAAAAAGATAAAAAAACCAGTCTAATTTCACCAGTCAATTATAAAGGTAAAGCATATCACGTTACCTTGGACTGGTATCCTCGTGTAGCGACTAAAGTAAGTAAGGGTATTCAACAAACTCGACATAATACTGATTTGGATAAATGCTTCTTAACAGCTGATCACTTAGCTTTTATGGAATTCAATCAAATTTACACAGCTATACAGCAGTTAAAAGCAGAGAGAAATTGGTATAACTTGAATTTAAGTCGTGAATCAGTTAAAGCAACGCTTCAAGATAACTCATGGTATACACTCTATATCCCCAAAGAGAGAATGCAGTTTGATAGTTTTTCTCGTGTTTTTGAGTGGCAAGAAATTGCTGTTGCCTTACTGAAAAAATATTGTGATCGTTTTTATAAGCATGAACAAGATGCCTATGAAGCCCCTTTCCGAAAATATGAAGAGCTTGCCCCCTCAGATCCTAATTTTTTTGAAGAATACAAATTAAGGATAGATCAATCAGAAAAGTTGATTTTGCAACGTATTGCTGAATTACAAGAGCATATTAAGAATGGTACTTTATCTGATTTCAATATTGGAGGTAAGGGAGACGCTATTGTATTTGCCAACCATCTTTATTCCCCTTTGTTACACCTAAAAGATGGTGTTGATAATGATCTATTTAAAATAACTCCTACCCATTTAAATAAAGGTGAACATGATTTTGTATTAGACTTACGTACTTTTTATCAAAGTAAACCCGCTTTATTAGAAGGTAAAGAAGTCTATTTATTAAGAAACCAATCCAGAGGCCGAGGTGTTGGTTTTTTTGAAGCGGGTAATTTTTACCCTGATTTTATTCTTTGGGTTCTTGATGGTAAAAAGCAACACGTTGTCTTTGTTGACCCTAAAGGTATATTACGTTGTGAGGGAATTGATGACCCCAAATTAAAGTTCTTTGAGACAGTTAAAGAGCTTGAAGAAAAAATGCGTGATGATGGAATTCAATATTCAGAAAAGGTAGAAATGCATTCTTTTATTGTCTCAAATACACCGCTCAGTAAAGTTCGCTGGTGGACAGAAGATTTAGATAATATTGATGATTTTGCTCAGAAGAATGTATTGTTTCAGTATGAAGATCAATCGGGGTATATTGAGAGAATATTTCGCACTTTGTTTGCGTGATTTTGACTGCGCTGACTTGTTTTGTGTCCAAATGCTTATTGACACAAAACAAGTCAGCTAGTTATCTGATAGCTGTTATTTACTCAGGTTCTTTGAATTATAAATATTATTCAATAATTCCATTTCATCTTGAAAATACACTCTTAATTCAACTGGCCCAACAACCTCAACAGCACTTCCAAACCCACTTAACCACCACCTCAATTCCTGAGTATCAGCTATTTCCGCTTCCAGTAGTAATTTGCCATCAGCTTGAACAGTCAAAGTTTGGTTTTCTGTCAAAGGTGTTTCAAATAAATGTTCTCCTGCTCTAGGGGCAAATAATACTTTAAGTTGCATCAAATCAGGGGTAATGGGATAAGCAAATTGATGATCTGTTTGTACATAGTCTGATAAAGTAAATTGTTCTGGTGTATTTGAGTTTTCTTCAATTAACTCAGCCGATTCAAAACGGTGTAAAGCGAGTTGTTTAATATCCTGATACTTCCACAAAGTACAGACTAAATAGATAACGCCAT
>Ga0209184_1001207_pt1 | contig 18475 bp, 19 predicted proteins | sample EN8Hudsemesocosm_2_FD_184627 | JGI IMG/M metagenome (GOLD analysis project Ga0209184, IMG submission 184627) | Methane-oxidizing microbial communities from mesocosms in the Hudson Canyon - EN8C Hudson Canyon (SPAdes) (version 2) | ecosystem: Environmental > Aquatic > Marine > Cold seeps | place... | reverse complement strand
AATTTCTAATGTCAGTGACCTTGACGAGCAAGGCAAAACGATTACGGAAGAAGTATTACTAGCCCGTGCCTGTCAGGTTGATGAGATAGGCGAGATTTTAGTCAGTGGCCATCATGTATTAAAACAATATATCGATAACCCCAGTGCCAATCGCGAAAATAAAATTCCTCGTAAAAATGTCGAAGCGACCAAATCAGTTTGGCACCGCACTGGAGATTGTGGCTACCAAGATAGCCAAGGTCGATTATGGTTAAGTGGTCGAATAAAAGACGTTATTCGCATTAATGGCCAGACTCTCCAGCCTTATCCCATTGAGCAAAAGCTCGATCAGGAGAAAGGTATTCAGCGATCTTCAGTTATTCATTATGAAGGTGAGGTGTATTTATTTGTGCAACCTAGCCAAAAGAAGACCGCTTCTTCCGTAATTGAAAGTATTACTCGCATTGCGTCAGATCATCTTTCGGATCTAGGTATTAAGCACATTCGATATATTGAAATTGAAAAGATGCCTGTGGATGGTCGCCATAATAGTAAGATTGATCGCCCATTATTACGTGAATCCTTGGTGGGTAATAAAGCCCATAAAAGTCAATTAGTAGCGCTCTAACGGCTGTGAATAAAATGATTGGAAAAGATAAGTCTCATGTTGAATAAAAAAATTCCGTTTATCATTAAATTGAATCGAGTGGATTTAATTACCCTCTCCAGTGTTTTAACGACCTTTATCGCGATGATGTATGCGATAGAGGGTCATTTATACTTTGCCATGGCGTTGCTTTTCTTAGCCATGACGGCAGATGCGTTAGATGGCATGTTGGCACGGAAATGGGGGCTTGAACGTGAGTTCGGTCGTTACCTTGATGGCTTCATGGATGTGCTTATCTATCTAGTAGTCCCGAGTATCATTATGTTGCAGTGGCAATTTGATGGCTATTGGTCGCTGTTTATTTTATTGATGATTGCTTGTGGTTGTATTCGTTTATCGGTTTTTAACCAGGTGGGGAATATAGAAGAAGCAGAAGATGGCAGCCAGAAAAAACTGAGCTACATGGGGATGCCCGTTTTTTGGAGTGTCTTTATTCTGGCCGCAGTCATGATGCTAGAAAAGGTGATCGGTTTAGCGCTTGCCCATAGTGTATTAGCCCTCTGTTTAACGGCTTTTAGTTTTTATATGGTGGTTGATAAACCCTTTTTTAAATTCAGTTCATTAACTCAGATATTAGTTTTAACCCTAGGCGGCTTTGCGGTTTTTACGCTGTTTGCCTTGCAGCAATACGGCTTGCAATCGCCGGTGAACATTTTATTACTTGCGCTCTATCTGCAAATCCCAGTAGTGATTGGTGGTGTGATGCATATGGTGGTGGTTAAGCGAAACTATTTAAGTGCTTTAGTGATTCCCATTCATCAGGGCTGGTTTGGTGCAAATAAAACGTGGCGTGGAATGTTCGTTGTTCCTTTGCTGACAGCGTTCGGTGGACTCTGTATGTTCCCATTAGAGTGGCTTATGAACCAAGCCATAGGCACCAGTTTATTAGCCCAGTGGAATCTTGCATTATTAGGGCTGATCGCAGGTATCGGTTATGTATTAGCCGAGCTACCCAATTCATTTTTTAAGCGTCGAATTGGCGTGCAAGCTGGGGAAGTTCCTGAAGGTAAGAAATACTGGTTTATAGCCTTAGACCAGCTGGATTCTGCTTTTGGTGTTGCCATCGCATATTGGTTAATGCTGGGAATTTCTTTAGAAACGGCTTGGGTATATGTCATTAGCTTTCCAATAACCGCGTTATTAGTGAAACAGTGGTTATTTAATAAAAATCTAAAGTCATCGGCGGCTTAGTTTTAGCTAGGCGCTAATACAATTGCGACCATTCTCTTTTGCACGATAAAGAGCTTGGTCAGCACTTTTCATTACATCGCTGGGTCTTTGATCGACTTGGCGCTGCGCAATTCCAAAGCTTACGGTTACTTGAACTTGTGTGCTGCTATCTGCTGGGGATTTTCTTGATTTTTTATTGGCACTTTTGCTCAAACTTTTAGGGCGCGTTTGCTTATCTCGTATCGTCAGGGGATAGTCCGCGATGCTCTGGCGAATTTTATCGATAAAAGGCTCGGCATCCTCTGTCGACTTACGTTTGAATAATAGAGTGAATTCTTCTCCACCATAGCGGAATGCTTTCCCTCCGCCGCGAACATTGGCTAATTCTTGTGCCACAATTCGCAAGACGTCATCGCCGGTATCATGGCCGTGGGTATCATTGAATTGTTTGAAATGATCAATATCGGCCATTACAACGCAATAATGTTTACCGCAATGTTTCAGCTCATTCATCAACGCTCGTCGCCCAGGTAAGCCCGTTAGTTCATCTAGAAAAGCGAGGTCGTGACTATTAAATAGCAGAGTCACCATCAGCGCTGTTGCCACTAAACTGGTGAATAAACTCGAAATACCGTTTTGTTCAAACCAAGCGCAAATCAATGCACTGGTGACCATGCTAGCTAATAAAACGCTGTGGCTGCGATCACGTTTTATTAAGGTATGTACAAATAATATCAATGCCGTGATGCTCAATACCAAGGTACTGGCTAAAGGCAAAAGCCAATGGCTTAGCAAGTGTTCCGAGTTATGACCAAATGGCTGCAGCGATAAGTACTGGCTTAATAGCTGAGGGTAGTTATCGACATACTGAACCAAAAGATAGCCCGACAATAACTCTAAGCTAAAGATAGCGGCGAGCAGAAAGCCAATAGGGGATATTAGTTTACGTTCAGGCAGCCAGTAGATAATAAAAAAGTTCAATGGCCAGTAAAGACTCAGTAAAGTGAAAAAGGCACGTACCTGATCTTGCTCTAAGGGGGCTTGTAGCTGAGTTTGAATAATGGCGTAACCCAGTAATAAATTCCCCGCAGCCATCGCGATACGGCCCTGTACGAACTGTTGGCCAAGTAGAATAACCAGTATGGTGAGGCCATAGGGCACATACCTTAAAAGAATCTGATAGCTGTCTTCTAGGGTATGGATGGTTGGTAATAATAAAAGAGATGAAGCGATCAGACAGGCGGCAATAAGCCATGGGCGCAGAATGCCCAAGGAAACATGGCCTAATTGAACCAAGGCCGTTAAAAAAGAGGCTAAATAAGAAATAGACACCTGCATATGCTGAAATTTCGCTCCTTGAGACTTTAGTATCGGAGATTTTGACAGAATTACCAGTTACAGAGTGTAGGGGTTGGTTAGTTAAAGTAACTGGCTGTCGGGGGGAAGAGCAAAGAGCGGTTCACCACGGAGTACACGGAGGCGCTGCGCTACACGGAGGACAGCAAAGCATGAAAGCAAGGAGTTTAAAGAATAAATATAAGAAGTATGAAGTGCTCTCCGTAATGAAATATCTTTTAATGGCGCACAAAAAAGCCAGCGGGATAGCTGGCTTTTTATTAGCTCAGTAACGATCTAGCTAATCTTACCGGTTACGCGAGCACGTTTAGAGCCGACTTCAACCTCAGCTTGGTTCGCTAGCGCTTTCTCATCGAGATAATTATCCACGAGGTTCTTCACCGCAATGATCAAGCCCATCGCGACAAATGCACCAGGAGGAAGAATCGCGAATAAGAAATCTGGGTAATCATTAAAGATCACAATCTGCCAGTTCACCGCCATTTCACCAAAGATTAAATCCATGTTGGTGAATAGGGTGCCTTGGCCGATGACTTCTCGTACAACACCTAACAGAATCAAGACGACAGTGAAGCCTAGTCCCATCGTTAAACCATCAACGGCGGATGGAATTAAACCGTTTTTGCAGGCAAATGCATCGGCGCGACCTAGAATGGCACAGTTGGTTACGATCAGAGGAATGAAAATCCCCAAAATTTGATACAGCTCGTAGGTTAATGCCTGCATCACTAATTCGGTCACGGTCACAAACGAAGCGATGATCATTACGAATGCAGGTAAACGCACAGCATCACTCACGTGATTACGAATCAAAGAGACCGCAAGGTTAGAGCCGACTAATACCAAGATAGTCGCTAGGCCTAAACCGATGGCGTTAACCACAGTCCCTGTTACGGCTAATAATGGGCATAGGCCTAATAGTTGAACTAAAGCTGGGTTGTTTTTCCATAAACCATCTAAGGAAATTTCTTGTAAGGACTTATTCGCCATCTGCAAGTTCCTCCGCTGGCTGCGTTATTGTTTCAATCGACTTAATAGAATAATCTTTATCGACGGTGAACTCTTTACCGTGCTGCTGGAAGAATTGCAGTGCTAAGCGCACTGAACGAACCACCGCACGGGGGGTGATGGTAGCACCCGTAAATTGATCAAACTCGCCGCCGTCTTTTTTCACACCCCAAGATTTTTCTTCAGGGTTTAATAAGGAAAGCCCTGGGAATTGAAGAATCCAAGGGTGCTTTTTCGCTTCGATCTTATCCCCAAGTCCAGGAGTTTCTTTATGATCAATCACGCGCACACCGGCTAAACTGCCATCAAGTTTAATGCCCACAATCATATCAATATGGGTGGTATAACCGTCAGGGGCTGTCACTGGAAGAATGACGGTATGGGCTTTGCCATCTTTACGCGCAACATAGGCAACGGCGTCTTCTGCAATTGGTCCTAATAAGCGTACATTCCAGCGCGCATGAATTTCATCATGGGCTTCGTGGCTAGAAAGTGAAATCGTATCGTTCAATAAGTCATTATCGTATGTGCTTTGCGGTACAATTTCGTGCAACGCTTTTGCTTGCGCGATTTGAATATTCTTTTCAATGCGGTCTTTGGTCGCAACTTGAGCGATACCAATTGAGCCCGCGGTCACGATTGCAAATAAGCCAAGGCCGATGGCATTTTTACGAATGGATAAAAGCAATTCATTCATGGTTAGCCCTCCTCATCAGACGTATCAGGTTTAGTGGCTAAGCCGCGTTTTGCTTTTTCGTGGCCATAGGTTCTTGGCTGGGTATAAGTATCGATCATTGGCGCGGCGAAGTTCATTAATAAAACCGCAAACGCGACAGCATCAGGGTAAGCACCCCAAGTACGAATAACAAAAATTAAGATACCAATACCCGCGCCATAAATGATTTTACCTAAAGGCGTGGTCGATGCTGTAACGGGGTCGGTTGCTATAAAGAAAGCCCCTAGCATGGTTGCACCAGTGAAAATATGCAGTGACCAAGGTACGTACAAATCAGCGTCCCAGCCAAATAACATAGAGCAAGTGCCCAGCGCCGCTAATAAGCTGAAAGGAATATGCCAAGTAAAAATGCGCAGGGCTAATAGAGCTAAGCCACCGATTAAGAAAGCGATGTTAACGAACTCCCAACCACCGGCAAACCAGTTGCTGGCAGAACCACCAGAAGCAGCGCCAGAAACATCACTCGCAAATAAAGGCCCTTGCAGAATTTCAAGAGCGGTTTCGTTCTTGGCTAAATGCTTATAAGTATCTAACGGTGTTGCGCCCGAGAAAGCATCGCTTAGTCCCGCGACCAAAGGTGAAGAGCCGGAGAAAGTGACACTCAACGTATCGCTAAAAGAAAGGACTTGGCCATCGGTCAAAAAGAAAGGCATCGCCCAAGTGGTCGTCATTTGTACTGGGAATGAAATAAGAACCAGTGCATAACCGACCATAGCCGGGTTGAATGGGTTATTACCCAGGCCGCCATATAAATGCTTAGCAAAAATCATAGCGAAGCTAACAGCCACCACGGTGACCCACCAAGGGGCGAAGGGTGGCAGCGCAATGCCTAATAAAACTGCGGTTAATAACGCACTATTATCTTTTAAGAAAAAGCTAATAGGGCGTTTACGAACTTTCAAAATTAACGCTTCGCACACAAGCGCGGTAAAAGCCGCCAATGCAATATTGATTAAGTTACCCCAACCAAAAAAGTAAGTGAGCGCCATAATGCCGGGTACTGTCGCCAAGATAACCAATAGCATAATGCGGCTAGTTGAGTTACCGCCGTGGGCATGGGGAGAGGTGATGTTCATAAAAGCCATGTCTATACACCTGCCTTATCAAACTGAGCCAAATCTGCTTCTAGCTCTTTTAACTTTTGCATCTGTTTATCTAAGCCTTTTTGTAATGCTGGCAAGGTATCAAGACCTTGCTCTTGGGCTAGCTGGAGTCGTTGCTGAGATTTCTCAATACGATCTTGCTGAGCGCGTAGTTTCTTTTCGATATCTTCTCGGCTGACTTCTTTCTTTACCGGTGGCATCGCTTTTTTAGCTTCAGCAACTTGCTGGGCTAATAGTTTCACCTTGTCACGGCGGGTCGCGACGGCTTTTTCGAAGACTTCTAGTTTTTCTGATTCGGCGGCTTCAGCTTCGCCCGCTTTAATCTCAGCAACCTTATCCATCGATTTTTTTAAACCTGCTTGAGCAGCCGATAATTGCTTCTGCAGTTTTTCTAAATCAACAGGCTCTGGTTTTGCGCTCGCTTCAGTCGCAGGGGAGTCGCCATTTTTAGCGGCTTCTTCAGCAGCCTTAGCGGCGGCTGCTTTTTTAGCGGCTTGTGCTTTTTCAGCGGCGGCGGCGCGTGCCTGACGTTTCGCTTCTTTCTCAGCGGCTTCACGATCTAAGCGATCTTGGCGTGCTTCAAAACGCACTTTAGAGCGATTCGATTTATCTTGCGCAGCACGCTCGGTTTTAATCGAACCTTTGGTATGGCGATAGTATTGCACCAACGGAATCTGGCTTGGGCAAACATAGGAACACGCACCACACTCGATGCAATCGGCAATGTTATGTTGCTCGGCTTTATCTAATTCGCCCGCTTTACTAAACCAATAAAGTTGCTGCGGTAATAAATCCGCTGGGCACGCTTCGGTACATAAACCACAGCGAATACACTCAGACGCAATATCGTTAGCGGGTAATTCTTTTTGGCTAGGGGCTAAAACACAGTTACTGCTTTTTAATATTGGCAGCTCATCATTGCTCAAGGTAAAGCCCATCATTGGCCCACCCATAATGATGCGTGGCTTACTTTCAGTGCCTAGCAGTTTTTGGAATAAACTTTTTTCTTGTTTAAAACCGGCAAACTCTAATAGATGCTTAACCGGGGTTCCGATTAATACTTCAACATTTTGAGGTTGCTCAACCGAATCACCAGTAATGGTAGTGATGCGTGAAATAAGAGGTTTACCTTCGGCGATCGCGCGATAAATCGCTTCGCAAGTACCGATATTCTGACAAACAATACCAATGCTGGCAGGAATACCGCCACTCGGTACTTCTTTGCCCGTCAGAATTTTAATTAACTGTTTTTCACCACCGGAAGGATATTTAGTGGGAATCGTCACAACCGTAATATGGTGTTCACCGTGCACCTTGTGCAAAGCGTCTTCCATGGCCTTAATAGCTTCGGGCTTATTATCTTCAATGCCAATTAAGCAATTATCTGCAGCGGTCAATTTCATCAGAATTTGAATACCACGAATCGCTTCTAATGCGCGCTCGCGCATTAACATATCATCGGATGTGATATACGGCTCGCACTCAGCGGCATTGATCACCAAGGTATCAATTTGCTTACCTTTCACCGCCATTTTTACCGATGTTGGGAAGCCTGCGCCGCCCATACCGGTAATACCACAATCGCGAATACGCTTAATTAATACATCGTTATCCGCGTCTAAATAATCATTGATCCCCTGAGAGCCGTTAGCAATCTCTTCAAGCCACTGATCTTGACCGTCGCTATCAATAATAACGCAGGTACCTTCAAGGCCGGAGCTATGGGGTAATTCACGTTGCTCAATCGCGACAACCTTACCGGAAGTCGGAGCGTGAATCGCGGCACTGACAAAGCCTTTAGGGTGTGCAATGTCTTGGCCTTTTAATACCGTATCACCAATAGAGACGATGACATCCGCCGGGGCACCGATATGTTGGCCCACAGGCACTATAAGCTGAGCCGGTAAAGGTAAAGCGACAATTGCGCGTTGCGTCGACTGATGTTTGTTTTCTTGGGGGTGAATGCCACCGTCAAAAGAGTGCAGAGTAATTGGTTGCATTAGTGTGCCTCCTTGCTAGTCGCTATTAAATTGTCGGGTTTATCCCAGTGCCAGTTCTGAACGGTGGTTTCAATCGGCACCATATCAATACAATCAACCGGACAAGGTTCAACACATAAATCGCAACCGGTGCATTCATCTGCAATCACGGTATGCATTTGTTTCGCTGCGCCCATAATCGCGTCGATAGGGCAGGCTTGAATACACTTAGTACAACCAATACATTCGTCTTCACGAATCAGCGCGACCATAGGTACGGCGCTTTCGGCACCGTGCTCGGCGTCTAATGGCTCGGGTTCAACCCCTAATAAATCGGCCAGCGCAATGATGGTGCTTTCACCACCCGGAGGGCACTTATTGATCTTTTCACCGCCGGCAATGGCTTCGGCATAGGGTTTACAGCCAGGGTAAGAGCACTGTCCACATTGAGTCTGAGGTAGAAGGTTATCAATTTGGTCGACAATCGGATTGCCTTCCACTTTAAATCGAACCGCGGCAAAACCTAAAATGGCACCAAAAATAAGGGCAAGGGTCGCCAACAGCAAAATGGCAATTAAAATAGAACTCATGATTAGATGCTCACCAATCCAGTAAAGCCAAGGAAGGCTAGCGACATCAAACCTGCAGTAATCATAGCAATGGCAGAACCCTGAAACGGCTTAGGCACATCGGCTACAGCAATGCGCTCACGCATCGCGGCAAATAATACCATCACCAAAGAGAAGCCGACCGCAGCGCCAAAGCCATATAATATGGACTCTACAAAACTGTTGTCGCGCTTAATATTTAACAGTGCAACACCCAGTACCGCACAGTTAGTCGTAATCAGCGGTAAGAAGATGCCGAGTACGCGATATAACAGAGGACTGGTTTTACGAATAGCCATCTCGGTGAACCCAACTACCACCGCAATCACCATGATGAAGCTGATGGTGCGCAAGTATTCTAAATCGAGGGGTACCAGCAAGTAGGTATAAACTAAATAACTACAGACCGAGGCTAGGGTTAATACAAAGGTCGTGGCAGCAGACATGCCTATTGCGGTTTCTAACTTATTGGAAACCCCCATGAAAGGGCATAATCCTAAAAACTGAACCAGTACAAAGTTATTCACTAATATCGTACTGACCAGAATTAATAAATAATCGGTCATCTTGGATGCTCACTCTAATCTAGCCCACGCTGTTACCGCAGAGCTCATCGTATTGGCTATGTTTGTATGAAAATTAAACACAGCTGAAATTTTGGCGCCTCATTATCCCAAATAGGCGTTATTTCATTCAAGTATATTTTCGGCTTTTTTAAGCTCATTTTGTTATAAGTATAGCGCTGGTTAGTTTACTTCCTTTAAATAGCTGCTGATGACTCAAATTTAGCGCAGCAGCAGTAGCAGATTCCCTGCAGAAACTCGTATACAATGCGTGTTTTTGCTTAGCGAGTAACCCATGACTGATACGCTTTTAACTCAGGCCGCTATTGAAGCCGCGCTGTCGTCTTACCAAGATCCTTACTTAAATACTGATCTCGTCAGTTTTGGTGCTGTGCAAAAAATAGACATACAAGCCGCAAGTGCAGGCGATGATGCGGGTAGTGATGTCAGTATTGATATTCACCTACCTTACCCATCCGACTTCCTGAAAGGTGGCACAGCTGAAATTTTAAAAGTGATGGTCGGTAATGTTGATGGCGTAGAAAACGTCAATATAAACATCAGCTGGGAAGTCAGTGCGCATAAATCGCAAAACAGCGTTGAGGCCATTAACCAAGTTAAAAACATCATTGCTGTTGCGTCGGGCAAAGGCGGTGTTGGTAAATCAACCACCTCGGTTAACCTCGCCATCTCATTAGCGAAAGACGGAGCCAAGGTAGGTTTATTAGATGCCGACATCTATGGCCCAAGCCAAGGTTTATTGATGGGAGTTGCTGAAGGTACGCGTCCTAAAACCATTGATAATAAATGGTTCGTGCCGATCGAAGCCCATGGTGTTAAAACCATGTCGATGGCCTACTTAACTACCGACGATACTCCTATGGTATGGCGTGGCCCAATGGTCGCTGGCGCATTGATGCAAATACTCACGCAAACCGCGTGGGGCGAACTGGATTATTTAATCATCGATATGCCACCGGGCACCGGTGATATTCAGCTGACGTTATCGCAGAAATTCCCAGTTGCAGGTTCGGTTGTGGTCACCACACCGCAGGACATTGCGTTATTAGATGCTAAAAAAGGCATCGAAATGTTCCGCAAAGTGAATATTCCAGTATTGGGTATTATTGAAAACATGAGCATGCACATTTGCTCAAATTGCGGCCATGCAGAACATATATTTGGTGAAGCTGGTGGGCAAAAAATTGCAGACCAATACGATACCAAGTTATTAGGGTCATTACCGCTATCGAAGTTTATTCGAGAGCAAAGTGACGCAGGCACCCCTGTCGTGGTTGAAGAAGAAAACAGTGATGTTGCATTAATGTATCGCAACCTTGCACGTAACGTCGCTGTTGAATTAGCGAACCGCAGTAGCAACGACCAACAAATTCCAAATATCAGCATTTCTGACGACTGATTATTTTTGTTAAAAAATTAAAAGGATAAAACCATGCGCTTAAGTGATGGTGATATTGAACAAAGAATTGAGCAGGGTTCAATACAAATTGAACCCGCCCCAGCGCCAGAGTCTATTGCTGGTATTAGTGTTGATTTACGCTTAGCCAATAGCTTTCGCGTATTCAGTAATAATACCGTAACGCACCTAGATTTATCGGGCGAGCGCGAACAACTAACCCGTGATATGGAACGTATCATGAGTAAAGAAATTATCGTTGAAAACGATGAGCCTTTCTTTATTCACCCAGGGGAATTGGTATTGGGTGCAACGTTAGAGTCAGTCACCATACCCGATGACCTAGTGGGTTGGTTAGATGGCCGTAGTTCCCTTGCACGATTAGGATTAATGGTGCACGTAACTGCAGGCCGAATTGATCCCGGTTGGGAGGGGCAGATCGTTTTAGAGTTTTTTAATAACGGTAAATTGCCCTTAGCACTGCGCCCAGAAATGGTGATTTGTGCTTTGTCTTTTGAAACCTTATCTAGTCCAGCTAAACGCCCTTATAACAAGCGTACGGATGCTAAATATAAAGGCCAGAAGGGTGCGGTATTTAGCCGTATAGCAAAAGACTGATTCATTTTAGTTTTTGATTAAGCGCTATATCTGCAAATTGTCGAGCGGGCTATTCGTGCCCGCGAATATTATCTTGTTGCTGTATGCGGATGGCATTCTCAATTAGCTCCTGAAGAGGCACTCTTAATGCAGGGCTTAAAATAGTCTGCCTATCTTTTCCGCCTTTACCATCATGAACCGTAAGGGCGCCTCGCTGAAAATCGATATCTTTAACTCTCAATCTTAAGCATTCAGTAATTCTTAACCCTGAGCCGTATAAAATAGAAAAAATTATCTTATCTCGGCCAGAGAGCTGGTCCAAGATTAGTTGAACTTCTTGAACCGTTAAAACAACAGGCAAGCGACGCTGCCGTTTCGCATAAGTGAATCCTAGGTCACCTAGGGGCTGGTTCAGAAATTGATTGTATAGATAAGCCAAGGCATTTAATGCTGTTTTCTGTGTATTAATAGCAACATCTCGGCGATTAGCCAAATATGAAAGAAAGCCAATAACATGCTCTGCAGTAAGATCTTTTGGATGCTGCAGGCGGTGAAATCGAATGTAATCTTTGATCCAGTAAATATATGTTTTTTCAGTACGAATACTGTAGCCGGCATGCGAATGTGCTGGCTGATTTGATTCAGGAATGGGCTTTTAGACATGCTAGCTACCTCAATTAACTAAAATTAAAATACTGGGTATCCATACAGTTGATATTTATACAGTAGTTCAATTTATGCGCGTTTGCACGGAAATATTATTTAACATGCGCGTTTACACTGGAATAGTTTAATAAAATGTAGCAAAATCAGTACATTATCAATATGGATGGCTGACATAACGAGACCCTCGTTATTTAGGCAAACGCGCATGCGCGTATTTCTTGGATGGAAAGACGGAACTTGGAAATGGATTTTAAAAATTACCCAATGAAATCAAATTGTTGCCACGAATCCGTGGGCTCTTTTAACGAAGAGTCACTTCCGTGCAAACGCGCATGCGCACGATTAAGCTGTTACATTTCTAGGTGAGTATGGAAATTCAAATCACATTACAAAAAGAAGACTGGAAGCAATATCAAGGCTATATCGAGAAAGAGCTACCAAAACATCTGAAAACATGGATGGATAGCACTTGGATCAATATGCTTATCTGGATGGTTATTGCATTCGTATTTATGTCGATTTTCAATCAGCACAGTACTTTTCATTGGCCCACAGCCATATCTGTAGGCGTGTTTTTTATAATTATATGGGCTTTGTTTATCTTTAATATGTTTAAAGTCAGAAGAGCCTTCGAGCCGTCAGAACAAGGTACTTTCTGCGGGAGCCACCAATTTTCATTTGATGACCATGGAATCAGCTCTGAAGGGATGGGCTACAAGGGAACTCATTCTTGGGAAGTTGTTAAGAAAATAGAACGGGCGCAAGGATTGATCATGATCTATCTGGATACGGCCTATGCATACGTATTTCCAGAATCCAAGCTTAATGATCCTGATGGTTTCTACAAATATATATCAGAGCGTCATTCAAATGTAACAAGTCAAGCAAGTGGGACGCCGAAACCCGGCGCCCCTTCTTGAGGCGTTCTGCATCTTCTCGTAGAAATTGCGAATATAGGAATAACTATGGAGTATGAAACTTAAGTGAAAGATGTATTCATAATATTAGGAAATGGATTTTCAATAGATTTCCTGAATCACCTGAAAACTTTAGACCCTAAAGCTGGTGAAATTTCTCTATCTAACCTTTTTGAAAATGGAGAATTAGTGCCGTGGCCAGGGGATGGCAATCCTGGATTTCTATCCTATAAGCACTGCCCAAATTTATGGACATTAGGCGCTAGACCTAATTTAGATGCAAAAAGTACAATTGACCTCATAGAGAACATTATCACATGTGCAAATGCACTAAATAATAGGCCAAGAAGTGTAGATAGCATTTATATGAGAGCCTATAAAGAGCTAGTCACTTATCTTAAGGCTTTGTTTATATTTTATAATGATAAGATAAATGTCCCTAACATTAACTTAGAATCTTGGGGGTGGAATAAATACCTTGTTGAACTGTCCGCAAATGAAAGTATCAATAAGGTACATATCGTTACATTAAATTATGATGTCTGGTTAGAAAGAATATTGAAAAAGAATGATATTGAATACTCTATTTCAAAATTTGAGAAGGATAAAAAAGTTATTGTTTATAAACCCCATGGATCAATTAGCTTTAGTCATAGTACGACAAAAGTAAAAGAGGTCTTTGAGATTGGTTATGAACAAGATGTGCTTGATGGAAAATTAAGTGAGTTTTCCGTTGAGTATGACAACTTGACGGCTCTTAATTCAATCAATGCGATGGTGCCACCAGCTGGAGACTCAAATCGTTTAGATTTTGAGTGGGCTAGTGAAATTAGAAAAGAGATAATTAGGGTTTCTGAAAGCCTCAATGATAACGATGAGTTAATTATTTGTGGAACATCATATTGGCATGTAGATAGGCAGGAAATTGATAGGATCCTGACTTCAATAGGAACTGAAATATCAGATGTTAAAGTTGTAAATCCATACTCACCAGAAGTGTTCAACGCTGTAATAACAACACTTTTTACTAATGTAAAGTTCTTTAAAGACGCAACTCCGTTGGCTCAATTATGAATATATTATCGCGTACGAGTAACAATATAAATATTGCTACATTTTGGGAAAATGAAAGTCTTAGGAAATATAACTACTCACCGGCATACCAGCGTGAAGGTGATGTCTGGAGTGAATCAGACAAGAGTTATCTCATCGATACGGTATTGAAAAATTTTCCAATGCCGCCAATTTTTTTGCATCAACATATCGATACAGAAACAGGAAAAACAATCTACGATGTAATTGATGGAAAGCAAAGGCTATCTGCCATTATAGGTTTTCTAAAAAATGAAATTTCAATCCCAGAAGATTTCTCAAATGATGGATTTGGAGATTCGAGACTGGAGGGTCTCTTATTCAGTGATCTAGACGAGGAAGGATTAACCGATTGGAAAAAGAATCTATGGAAATACGAAATCACAATCGAATATGTGGAGACAGATGACTTAAGTGTAGTTAATCATATTTTCGATCGTTTAAATCGAAATGGAGAACCTTTAACTAATCAGGAGCTACGAAAAGCCAAGTATGGAGAAACATTATTTTACAAGCTGATTTCAGAAATTTCTAATCATGCTATATTTGGTGACATTACCGAAAAGCTAAAGTCGAATCGCCTTGAAAATCACGAATTCATTTCAGAATTATTATTTTTAGTTTCAGAAGATAGTGTGATTGCCGGAGATCGACCAAATCAGATAGATGAACGCTACCAAAGTTATTCTGAAAAAAGTGAAGCCGATATAAATATAATCATAGATCAGTTTTCTGATGTCGAGAAGGTTTTTGAATCGTTTGATATCCAATTCGAAGATAGCCGGTTTTATGGCGTAAGTCATGTTTTTGGATTGTGGGGGCTTGCATGGAAACTTAATTCTGAGGGTGTAAAAATTAACAATATAGGTCTGCTACTGTCGAATTTTTATAACGCGTATAAGGAAAAGAATGATGAAAATAATGATGTTCGCGAGTATAGAACGACGATGAAAGCCGGCACTAAAAATGCTAATCAAAGGCGGAAGCGAATAAGCTCATTATATAGTTATGTTACAAATGCAGAACAAGGCAATGCAATCTGACTCCGCAAACTGTCACTTGTTTTGCCATAAAACCGGCAAAACAAGCGCCATCTAGCTACGCAATTGATTGCGGCGTTATGTGAAAGGAAGTAATGTATGAAATTTTATATGCTGGTAGTTTTAGTACTACTTTCTACAGTAGCCTCAGCTAAAGAATTAATCCTCACTTCAGATAGTCTTGGGAGTTTACTTTTAAGTAAAGAAACGGAGATTTCAATTTCGATACTTAAAAAGCATTTTCCAGAATATATGGTGTCGCATAGAATTGGCGAAGGGGATTCACCTGATTTTCATTTATTTCAGATTAAATACGCCAGTTCTGAAATTGTATTTACCGCCATTTCATTTATTACTGATGAATCGGACAGAAATAAAGACATAGTTAAGTTGGACCTTGTTGAAATACATAGCGATAAGGTTTTGGACGAATATGGGCTAAATGTTGGTATGGAATTAAGTGATATTTTGAAGAAAAGAAATGCTGATCTTATATTCGGAGCTAACCATCATGATAATCATATTGGTCTAAATAATATTTGGTACGCACTATCAACTGAAGACCTTACAGATCCTAACGGCCCTGATATTAATCCTGAGAATGTGACGTTAGAAGATGCTAAAAAGCATAACCTTCGAGTTACTTCAATTTCATGGCCTAGTGCAAGATGGTAGTAAAATCACATAACAAAACCAGCCAGAGGGACGCAGAAAACTGCGCCCCTGCTGGTAAGCGTTATGTTCGCTGAAATTATAATTTAGGAAATATATATGGTTAAAAATTTAATATTATTGAGTTCATTTGTGTTGATCGCATCATGCTCATCTATTCCAAGTGAAAACCCTAAAGGCGGGTGGTTAAGTGATGACACTGTAAAAGTAGATAGAGCAAAAGAATTATTCGCTTGTAGTAAGTTCTTTAATATCGTCGCATCTGAAAGACCTCAGAATGCAAAGAAGTACAATGAATTGTCCAAACAAGCAAAAGATTATGCATTTTCTGTAATGCCTTCTTATAAAGAAGGGAGTGAAGAAATTAAGTCTGAGCTTAGTAATAAATATACGAATTATGCTAATTATAAATCTCGTAGCTGGGTAAAAGAAATCGGTTCAGATATAACTGGCCAAAGATTTTCTAAAATAACTAGAGATTGCTATAAAACGGTTCAGAGAGAATCGCTATTTGGTGCTATTAATGGTTTTAGCAATCAGAACACAAGTTCGCAGTGATGAACATAACAAAGCCTTGCTTGGGATAAACCCAAAAAGGTGGCGTTATGTGTAAATGAGTATGGAAATTTTGCTAGTAATATCAGGTATTTTTTTGCTTCTCGTAATTTACGTGAACATTAAAATCTCAATCGATATATCACGTTCTTCTACATAGTCATCAAAGGAACGTGCTCTATCTTATTTAGCTGTTTGGTTGATTCCATTGTTAGGCGCACTTTTAGTACCAAAACGTATTTTGCCAAGATTTTGGTCTAGTGAAAGCGGTCAGGATTATACTAAAGAATCTGGTGGCGGCATGCCGGGTGGTGGTTAGTGCTACTGCCACACATAACAATTCAATCAAAGACAGCCCACAAAAAAGACATGGGCTTGGACGCACAAAAAGCCGCGCGCCCTTTATTATTAGGCGTTAAGCATAAGTGCTATGAAATTGAATTGTCACATTTGCAATAGAGAACTTGAAGCCGAAAACGATCCACTATCGATAGATTGCGGAGGGGATTGTTGGGGCTGTATTGGAGAGATAGAAGCCGAGATGGGCTGTGAGTCTTCAATTGCTCAAGTCAGAAAAGAGTTTTCTGAAGGACTTCGTGAAGACTGGATGCCAAGTCCAGAAACTGATTACGAATTCAATTCAGAGACTGGATTAACAATTAGTATTCAACTTTTCCGGCCTCTAGGCGAGCCATGGAACAATGAGAAATTCAATCTAAAGATAGTTTCAAAAAATTCAGGCATAAACGAAGAGTTAATTGAGCATGCTTCTTTGAGCACAAACATTGATGGCAAGTGTGTTTATACTTCAGCAAGTAAAAATTTACAAAATAAAACGGATTTATGGTATTTCATAGTCCGCAAACAAAACAAGTGGGGACAGCCTGTCCTTGTAGCAGGAAATGCTTAACAAGCGCCTGCAATCTGACCTCCGGCCACTGTCACCTTTTGTGCAAAAAAACGCACAAAAGGCGCCAGTAACCTCCGGCAGTTGAGGCGGGCGTTATATTTCATAAGCTCATCATGGAGCAAATAATATAGTGAAAATATTATTCTCAGTACTTTTAATGATAATGGTGGTAAGTTGTTCGGCCGCGCAAGTTGGGAAGGGAGACCAGTTGAATAACCACAAGGCAATCCTTCAGCTCAGTGAATATGCTGCTCATGATGAGCCCGGTATTCAGTACATAATGGTAGATAAACGCTCTACTATATTTAGCCATAGTGTTGGCCTGTCAAACGTCGAAAGTAATATTGCACTCACTTCAAGCCAAACGATGGCTGCTTTCTCCATGACCAAGACACTGACAGCTATAGCAGCGTTACAGTTGGTTGAACGAAATAAAATCAATTTGGATGACAAAGTAGCTGATTATGTAGCACACCCATACGATCCTGATGTAACAATCCAGCATCTATTAAATCACACCTCTGGAATTCCAAACCCAATTCCGCTCAAGTGGGTTCATCTAGCACGAAATCATGCTGGTTTCGACGAGAAGACGGCGCTCGAACAAATCTTGAGTGAGAACTCAAGCTTAGATTTTCAGCCAGGTGAAAAATATAAATATAGTAATATTGGGTATTGGTTGCTCGGAAGCGTGATTGAAAAAGTTTCGGGTCAGAGGTTCACAGAATATATATCTCAACATATCCTTCAACCTCTAAGCTTAAGCTCAGACGAAATAGATTTTATAATTTACAATGAAAAAAATCATGCCAAAGGTTATTTAAAATATTGGTCACTTATGGGGCTGTTTGGTCGGTTCTTTGTTGACACCGAAGTTTTAGGTGAGGATGAGAAAGGTTGGCTGCATATCAAAAACGTCTACCTAAATGGGCCTTCGTTTGGTGGAGTGATAGGGACAGCTGGAGCATTTTCAAAAATATTACAAGATTTGCTATCTGAAGATTCCAGGCTTTTAGGAGAAAAAACCAAACAATTACTATATCAGCGCCAAACTTTAAACTCAGGTGCTGAAATAGATATGACACTTGGTTGGCATATCGGTGAACTTGATGGCATTACTTATTATTACAAAGAAGGTGGTGGTGCCGGATTTCATTGTGAAATGAGAATTTACCCAAAGAATGGTATAGCTTCGGTAATCATGTCCAATAAAACATCATTTAATTCAAGAAAGATATTAAGTGAGCTTGATATAAACTTTGTAGAAAAATGAAATATAACAAACGCATACACTCGGACAAAATAAAGCTGTGCCGCTACGCTCGAGAGCTTACCCAATAAAGTAGACGCCTATCTTAACCAAAAGGTAGGTAACACATGCCAAGAATACTCAGCTCAGAACGAGTCATTGAATACTCTGTTGAGTTCAAGATTAAAGTC
>Ga0209184_1001205_pt1 | contig 18487 bp, 11 predicted proteins | sample EN8Hudsemesocosm_2_FD_184627 | JGI IMG/M metagenome (GOLD analysis project Ga0209184, IMG submission 184627) | Methane-oxidizing microbial communities from mesocosms in the Hudson Canyon - EN8C Hudson Canyon (SPAdes) (version 2) | ecosystem: Environmental > Aquatic > Marine > Cold seeps | place... | reverse complement strand
CTTACACACTGGAGCAACACGGCGCCGAAAGCTGGACCCCGGTAGACGGTATCTCGGCCCACCCTAAGGTAGATGAAAACACCGGCGAGATGTTGTTCTTCAACTATTCAAAGTACCCCCCTTACCAGCACTACGGTGTGGTGGATAAAAATAACAAACTGATTCATTACACGCCGGTGCCGCTGCCCGGGCCACGCCTGCCCCACGACATGGCTTTCACCAAGAACTATTCTATTTTGGTGGATCTACCCATGTTCTGGGATGAAGAAAAATTAAAAGAAAACAAACATCATCCTCACTACCACCCGGAGATGCCCACTCGTTTCGCTATTATTCCGCGCTACGGCAACGAAGAAGACATCATCTGGTTTGAGGCGGCCGCTACTTACGTGCTGCATTGGATGAACGCATACGAAGAAGGGGATGAAATTATTCTGGACGGTTATTTCCAGGATCAACCCAATCCGCCACCACTTAAAGGGTTACCACCAGGGCCTGGCAAGTTGATGTCTAACATTGACTTGGTTTCGTTACAAACCAAACTGCACCGCTGGCGCTTTAATTTAAAAACAGGTGAAGTAAAAGAAGAGCATTTGGATGAGCGAGTATTGGAATTTGGCAGCTTCAACCAGAAATACGCCGGCTCCAAGACCCGCTACCAATACAGTGTTTATAACAAGCCCGGCTGGTTCCTGTTTTCCGGCATAGTAAAACACGACCATGAAACCGGTGAATCCTGGACTCTGGAATTTGGTAAAGAACGCTACGGCAGCGAAGCGCCGTTTGTGCCGCGCATAGATGCAAAGGATGAGGACGACGGTTACATCATCACCTTCATCACCGACATGAAAGAGAATCGTTCGGAATGTGTATTGGTAGATGCCAAAGATATAGAGGCGGGCCCAGTGTGCCGCATCATATTGCCACACAGAATTTGCAGTGGTACCCACGCTACCTGGGCAGATGGCCCTACTATTCGCTCTTATCAAAATAAATAAGCAGGAATATTTATGAGCCAGCAAGCGATTTATATTCTTGGCGGTCATCAAAGTGACTTCGCGCGCAACATTGCCCGCGAAGACAAATCTTTGTTTGATTTATTTGCCGACACTGTAAAACAAGGCATGAACAAATGCCGCCTGGATGCTAATGAAATTCAGGTGGGCCATGTGGGTAACTTCGTGGGGGATTTGTTTAATGGCCAAGCTCAGTTGGGTGGTTTTTTTGGTCATGTGGATCCAGGATTGGCTTACCTGCCCGCCTCCCGTCACGAGGCGGCCTGCGCCTCGGGTTCCATGGCATTAATGGCCGCCATGGCAGATTTGGAATCCGGTCGTTATGATTTGGCCTGTGTGGTGGGCATAGAAATGATGCGCAATGTGAGCGGCGACAAAGCCGCCGAATATTTGCGCCCCGCCGCTTGGGCAGAAAAGGAATGGCAAAACACTCCTTATGTTTGGCCTTGTGCTTTTGATGATTTAATCAGCACTTATCAACAGCGCCATGGCATTGATATGGCCCACCTGCGTGCTATCTCGGAGAAAAACTACAAAAATGCCCGCTCTAATCCTAACTCCCAGAGTCGCAATTGGCAGTTTTCTGAAAACAGTTTTAGCAACGACGATGAAGCTAATCCAATTATCAGCGGCCAGATTCGACGCCAGGACTGTGGCCAAATAAGCGACGGCGCCGCCGTTGTATTTTTAGCCACAGAAAAACGTGCACAAGCCTACGCCCGCGCCCGTCACATGAGGCTGGAAGACATTCCCTGCATTAAAGGTTGGGGACACATTAATGCCCCCATGCTGTTTGAAGAAAAAATGCGTTTGAGTGAAGGGGAAGATTATATTTTCCCGCACATTCGAAAACTATTTGAACAAACCCTGGCCCGTGCCGGTATGTCCAGCATAAATGAAATACACGGCATGGAAGTTCACGACTGTTTTAACATCACCGAGTATATGATTTTAGATCACACTGGATTATACAAACCAGGAGAAGCCTGGCGCGCCATGGAAGAAGGCCACACCTCACCCGGTGGTAAGCTGCCCATTAACATGTCGGGCGGACTAATTGGTTTGGGCCATCCTGTGGGTGCCACCGGTGTGCGCATGGCACTGGATGCTTACAAGCAGGTCACCTATACAGCCGGTGATTATCAAATTGGCGGCGCACGCAACATGATGACTTTTAATCTGGGTGGCAGTGCCACTACCTGTGCCAGTTTAATTATTGGCCGTTGAGCATATAAAAATAATAACGAATTTGTTTCTGTAGAGGGATAAAAATGAACCAAGCAGTGAATGTTGCTTACATAATAGATGCGGTACGTATTCCCCGCGCCCGCGCCAAGGGAGAAGACAGTGTCTATGGCGAGCTTAAACCCGTAGATCTGCTTAAACCCTTATTTCATGCCTTAAGCGAACGCAATAAACTAGACAGCCAAGAAGTAGAAGACGTCTTACTAGGCTGCTCTACCCAAAGTGGAGACCAGGGCGCCAATCTGGCCAAAATAGCTGCCTTGTATGCTGGTTGGTCTGACCAGGTGTCTGGCGTGACTCTTAACCGGTTTTGTTGTTCTGGGCTGGATGCCATTAACCTGGGGGCAGCAAAAATACTATCTGGTATGGAAGGGGTTGTAGTGGCTGGTGGTGTAGAAAAACTCACTAGCGTACCCATGTTCGCCGATAAAGGGGCCTGGTTTTCAGACCCTTTGGTGATGAAAAAAACTCGCTTTTTACACATGGGCTTGGCTGCCGATTTAATCGCCACCCAGGAGAATTACAGCCGAGAGCAACTGGACGAGTTAGCCTTAAAGTCACACCAAAAAGCCAGCCTGGCCACTAGCCAAGGATATTTTTCCGACTCGTTAGTGCCGGTTCTGAATAAAGAAGGCATGGCACACCTGGAACAAGACGAAGGCATTCGAGCCCATATTAGCCCACAGAAACTGGCTCAACTGCCTGCCAGTTTTTCTGCCTTTGTAGAGGCCGGACAAAAAGTGGTGGACCAGGTTTACCCACAAGACACACTGGTTGCCAAGCACAGCCCGGGTAACTCCCCAGCCTTGGTGGATGGAGCTTCTTTGGTATTATTGGCCAGCGAAGAGAAATGCAAAGCACTCAATTTAAAACCCCGCGCCCGTATTCGTCACTTTGCTAACGCAAGTGATGAGCCGGTTAAAATGTTAACCGGCCATATTCGCGCCATGGAAAAAATGTTTAAAGACACCGGCCTAACGGTGGATGACATTGACCTTTGGGAAGTGAATGAATCCTTCGCCGCCAGTGTGCTTAAATTTCAGAAACACTTTGCCATTAGCGACAATAAACTCAACGTAAACGGCAGCGCCATTGCCATGGGGCATCCGCTGGGTGCCACCGGTGGGAATTTACTGGGCATGTTATTGGATGAGTTAGAGCGCCAGGATAAAAAGCGCGGTGTGATTGCCATTTGTGGTGGTGCCGGTGTGGGAGTGGTGACTATGATTGAGCGGGTTTGATGACGTAATTCGAAATCCTGTACGAGGCTGCTGGCAGGCGACGATGGTCTGCAGCGCCCATAATTCCCGGTACATTGATCGCCTCGGTAATTGCTCCTGCATTACCCTACTAACTACATCCATGTAGCCATGCAAGCAGCCCCCTACAACATATTATTTCACAGTTAAGCTATTCATTTATCTACAGACAAAAAAAAGCCGAGTCATCACTGACTCGGCAAACGGCATATTTTAAAACTCAGGTTTAACGTTTACCCGAACGACGCAGCGCGGCTGCGGTAAAGCTTTTACGCTTAACTTGCTTGCCAAATTTAAATGGCTCATTCTCTTCATTGTTTAACTCAACCAAATAACGGCCAGACAACAAGTCATAGTTAGTGGTAGACACATACCAAGGGGCATTTGCATTCACAAACTGCAAAGCATGACCTTCAGACACACGCCATAATACATCACGGTTATCGTAATGATCGGCGATAGCAATCTGGTAGCTGTCTTCATCTACATAGAAAGTACGCTTGCCGTATACGTGGCGTTCGCCTTCCTTCAAGGTAGCTTCTACCTTCCATACACGGTGCAACTCATAACGAGTTAAGTCCTGATCGATGTGACCGGCTTGCACTATGTCGCTGTACTTCACAGCAGGGTCTGCCAACTTGTAAGAGTTGTAAGGAATGTAGATCTCGGTTTTACCCACTAGCTTCCAATCGTACTTCCTTGGAGCACCGTTATACATGTCTACCTGGTCTGAGGTAGCTAAGCCTTCTGAAGCTTGTCTTGGAGCATCGTAAGCAATTTGCGGAGCACGACGAACTCGACGTTGCCCAGCGTTATATACCCAAGCCATACGTGGCTGCTCTACCTGATCAATGGTTTCATGCACCAGTAATACATTACCGGTTAAACGGGCCGGTGACTTTGTGGAAGAGGTGTAATAAAACAGGATATTCTCATCGCGCTTTTTATCATAACCACCCTTAAGATATTGCGGGCTCGTGAGTTGAGCACGCTGTTTAACCGCTGTAAAACTGCCATTTAACTGCACAGGGATAGTGGCCAGGTTACGCTCGATGGAACCACCACGATAGCGGCTCACGTGATTCCAAATCACTTCCAAACCATTTTTAGGAATGGCAAATGGAATAGTCTCATCAAAATTCACAAGCCCGTTACCACCACTCACCAATTCAGCTGTGACGGCATTACTCTTAGCCTTGTCATAAATGCTTTTAGGGTAAGCTGCGGTACGGTGGGTTTTATAAATTGGCATCTTGTAGGTGTCGGGGTACTTAGCAAACAAAGCAATCTGACCGTCGGTTAGTTGCGCTTTGTACTGATCTACATTTTTTGCCGTAATGGTAAACAACGGCTTCTCAGAGGCGAATATATCTGCCATGGGGTCGGCATTAGCATCCGCTTTTAGGCCACCGGTATAGCTTGGAATGGTGCCAGACTTATTGGCCGCTTTTTCAGCCCCCATTAAAGTAAGCTCACCACCCAATTTGGCGGCTTCTGTGGGCGCAACCTTGGCCCAGGCGCCTGCGCTTGCTACCGCCAACAATAGTGCCGATGTTGTTAAAGTTTGTAATTTCATGTTTTTACCTTTCATGGGCGCCAGAAACTGGCGCTCAAAAATTAATTATTATTAGTATGTTTTAAGACTAAAACTGCATGCCTACACTGATAGAGGCGAAGTCACGGTCACTGATGGCACTGAAATCACCGCCCGAAAACTGGGTATAGGACATGTTAGCTGTGTAGGTTTCACGGTAGCTGGCTTGCACGCTTAAACCCAAAGTCTTTTGCCCTTCGATGAAGTTACCACCTGGCTGAGGGGCATAACCTTCCACATCATGACTCCAGGCCAACATAGGTCTAAGGTTAACGCCCATGAAGACATCAGGATAATCAGCCACTAAACGGCCACGGTAACCCCAAGAGTTTGTGGTCACAAACCCATCGTCTTCACTGTTCGCCGCACCCGGCGTTCCAAAAATATCGGAACGACCAAACTTAATGGCGTCACTGCCTTCATCAAAACTACTAATATAGGTATAACCGGCTTCACCAATTAAGGTTATTCGGCTGGCACCTGCCACCTGATCGAAGAATTTAATGGCGGTCATTTGAACCTGCGTTACATCAAACTCCCGTGTACCTTCCACTAGCTCGCCCGGTGCAATATCCAGGTTGCGAATTTCGGTGGCAGGTGAGGCTGATACGCCAGATACCAAGGCCTGAATCTGCATGGGGCCGTTAATTTGAATAGGCGTATCCGGGTGGAAACTCACCTCTCCAGATAACGCTAACGAACCCACGTTGGTGGCAAAACTTAAACCGGCAATTTGCTGGTCTTCAGGATAGGTCACAAAGTAACCGGCTCCGGCTGCGCGCTGACCTGCAAGGAAACCACCGGCATTCGTTAATGCCGTTACATAAGTACCATAGTGTGCAGAAGCAGCGCCATTTGCGAAAACATCTGCTTCCACTACAGCTTGAGTTACGCCAGCTGCACCATAAGTGCTATCTAGAACGGCTTGATTCATGCCCGCTTCCATAGCGGGCGTCAATGAATGATAAACCCCATTAACGATTGGAAGTCGGCTGTGAATGTTCATGAAGTAAACGCCAAATTCGGTATCCCCCAGTTCTTCTGATATATAACGAAATGCCATACCAAACTGGCCATCGTCTTTAGGTTTGCGCAGACCATCCTCATTACGGGCCACATTAAATACACCGCCAGCGATGATCACAGAGTCACAACTTTCAGCAGCAAAATCACTGGTAGAAAAGAAGGTGCCACAGGCATCAATTACTGTTTCTTGAAATTCAAGCTGATAAAACGTCTCCATGCTTAAATTGTCGGTTAAGCCTATGTTGGCATACAACATGTTTACCGGTAACAGGCCTTCTTTAATTTCGGCACCAGGACGACGAAATGCGCTCACATCTACCGGGTTAATGGCATTAATACCACCACGAATAAAGGTACTTTCACCCCAACTCACCACTTGCTTACCTAAACGAATGTCCAGTGGCATATCACCCAATTCAAATTCGCCATAAACAAAGGCATCCAATAAAGTGGCACCCTGAGCTTTGGATAGATCATTAAAATCTGAGTCGTCTAATGTGGTATCTGCTCCATCATAGGAGACGGGGGCACCAGCAACACCACTATTGGTGGCCGTTGGGCCATGACCATGGGCTACTTTGTTGTTGGCCAGTGCCGAGTCATACCAGTATTTACCGCGCACAAAACCACCGAAATTTTTGTAGCTGAACTGCAAGTCATGGCTGGCTTTAAATATTTGAGAGAAAGCATCGCCCTTCTCGTAGTTTTTGTTACCGTCGTCCGCGTTAGCCGTTGTGCCGTCACGGTTAACCAGTAAGTTAGAATCTTGATTTTCTACTCGCCAGCTGGAACCTAAAGAAACTTGAGTGTCAAAGCTGCCTTCAATCTCTCCATAGTTAAATTCAACACCCTGAACCTGGGCTGCCATCAAAAGCGGAATGGCCAACGCCAGAATTTTTTTACGCCCTAAAGAATTGGGCTTGGTGTTTGATTTCATATTTCGTCGCCTATGTATTTTTTTAATTATTATGTTGACAAACTATCGAGTGTTTTTATTTTGAGACAGTTCGCTTTAACACTATATATTCATAACACGAAAAAAATTGATCCACACCTGCCCCGACGGCTCCTGCGTAGACATTTGACGTCACAGCCATTTCTTCGAACACAATAAACATTGTGCACAACCCTTCAACCCCCCGTAAAATAAAGGTCTCCAAATTTTTATCATAATAAAATTTATTTTTAGAATTATTTGAAATAATTTTCCTCTTACTTTTTCATATAAATTAGCCTTATAGGTAACAATAAAACAGATGCATATCAGCCCTATTTCCGAAATTACAGATAGATCTCCTGCATAATTGAAAATAAAAATAACGTATAACCAAAGTTAACAAATCCATTAGAATAAATAAAATGCATGCATAACAATAAGCCCAGTGCATGAGTGACCAACCATAAACACCCACTAATCAATAGCGTTTATACCTATACATTTACGTGATGAACACAATGATCACTTTACGCTAACAGCAGCTATCACCAGGGCACTAGGCATTAATAGTTTAAGATTACTGACACTAATAGAGTGGGAATATATTTACGGGCATCGCCGTCAGTTGAACTCTTTACTTGGCTATCTTCAGTCAAAATTTAGGACTATAAAATAATTTGTTAAGGTAGAGTATTCAGAAAGCAATATGCAATTCTATTAAACTGTTCATGCATAAAAGTGATAGAGAAAAATTCCGACTCAGAAGTAATCCTGTTTTTACTGTTCCCGGTATGGGCAATTACGACAATAAAAATTGGTTGATAATGTATTCGGGAGAATGGAAAGAGTGATAAAACATATTTTTAGCAGACTGATTACATGGCTACAGGGATATAACTAGTAGAATAATTTCTGGCCCTAAAATTCAAGCTACATTGATCGCCTCGGTAATTGCTCCTGCATTACCCTACTAACTACATCCATGTAGCCATGCAAGTAGCCTCCTACAGGGTGTTATTTTACAGTTAATACATTTATCTAGGCACAAAAAAGCCGGATCATCACTGACCCGGCAATGGGCATCACATTAAGCGAAAGGCTTAACGTTTACCCGAGCGACGCAGAGCGGCAGCTGTGAAACTCTTACGTTTCACTTGCTTGCCAAATTTGAAGGGCTCGCTTTCTTCGTTATTCAGTTCAACTAAATAACGACCCGATAATAAATCATAGTTAGTGGTAGACACATACCAGGGCGCATTCGCATTCACAAACTGCAAGGCATGGCCTTCAGATACACGCCATAACACATTACGGTTATCATAGTGATCGGCGATGGCGATCTGGTAGCTGTCTTCATCCACGTAGAAGGTACGTTTGCCGTATACGTGGCGTTCGCCTTCCTTCAAGGTGGCCTCTACTTTCCATACACGGTGCAATTCATAACGGGTTAGCTCTTGGTTGATGTGACCAGTTTGAACGATATCCTGGTACTTCACTGCTGGGTCGGCCAACTTGTAAGAGTTGTAAGGAATGTAAATCTCGGTTTTACCTAATAGCTTCCAGTTGTATTTTTTAGGGGCACCGTTGTACATGTCTACCTGATCGGAGGTGGCCAAACCTTCGGCGGCTTGTCTTGGTGCATCAAACGCAATTTGCGGCGCACGACGAACCCGGCGCTGGCCAGCGTTATATACCCAAGCCATACGTGGCTGCTCTACCTGGTCAATGGTTTCGTGAACCAATAACACATTACCGGTTAAACGGGCTGGCGACTTAACCGACGAAGTGTAATAAAACAGGATGTTGTCATCACTGCCTTTATCAAATCCACCTTTAAGATATTGCGGCGCGGTGAGCTGAGCACGCTGTTTAACCGCCGTGAAACTGCCGTTTAGCTGTACCGGAATGGTAGCCAAATTACGCTCTACAGTTCCACCACGATAACGGCTCACGTGATTCCAAATCACTTCTAAGCCATTTTGTGGAATAACAAACGGAATGGTTTCATCAAAGTTAATTAAACCGTTACCACCACTGACCAATTCAGCTGAGACGGCATTCTTCTTGGCCTTGTCATAAATGCTTTTCGGGAAAGAAGCGGTACGGTGAGTTTTATACACAGGCATAGTGTAAGTGTCGGGATACTTTTCAAACAAAGCGATCTGACCGTCGGTGAGGTTAGACTTGTATTGCTCAACATTTTTAGAGGTGATGGTAAACAATGGTTTTTCAGCAGAGAAAATATCCGCAATGGGGTCGGCATTCACATCTTGCTTTAAACCACCTGTATAACCTGGAATGGAGCCATCCTTGTTGGCGGCCGCTTCGGCCCCCATCAACGTAAGTTCACCGCCCAGCTTGGCGGCTTCCATGGGCGCTACTTTGGCCCAAGCACCCGTGCTTGATACGGCCAGCAATAGTGCAGATGCGGTTAGGGTTTGTAATTTCATATATTTTTAACCTTGTAATGTGCGCCATTGCTGGCGCATTAATATTATTTTTGTTTAAAGGTTTAAATGTTAGAACTGCATGCCTACGCTGATGGCGGCAAAATCACGGTCACTAATGGCGCTGTAATCACCTCCAGAGAATTGGGTAAAGGCCAGGCTGGCGCTATAGGTTTCACGATAAGTGGCTTGCACGCTTAAACCCAAGGTCTTTTGGCCTTCAACAAAGTTGCCACCCGGTTGTGGGGCGTAACCTTTCACGTCATGGCTCCAAGCCAACATAGGTTTAAGGTTAATGCCCATGAAGACATCAGAATAGTCGGCCACTATACGGCCACGGTATCCCCAAGAACTTTCGGTGACAAAACCATCATCTTCATTACCCGCAGAACCCGGCGTGCCAAAGATATCGGAGCGACCAAACTTGATGGCGTCGGCCCCTTCATCAAACCCGTGAATAAAGGTATAGCCGGCTTCACCAATTAAGATTACTCGGCTAGCGCCAGCTATTTGATCGAAGAACTTAATGGCGGTCATTTGCACCTGAGAGATATCAAAGTTACGAGACCCTTCGTTTAACTCGTTAGGCCCTAGAACCAAGTTTTGAATTTCGGTAGCGGGTGAGGCTGCTACACCCGAAACCAACGCCTGAATCACCATGGGGCCGTTTATTTGGATAGGTGCATCCGCGTGAAAACTAAATTCACCGGATAACGCCATGGTGCCCACGTTAGTGGCAAAACTTAAACCGGCAATCTGAAGGTCTTCAGGATAGGTTACAAAATAACTGGCACCCGCTGCCCGTTGGCTAGCAAGGAAGCCACCGGCATTCGTTAATGCAGTTACGTAAGTCGCGTAATGTGCAGAGGCAGCGCCATTTGCGAAAACATCAGCTTCTACAATCGCTTGTGTGGTATTTGCACCGGCATAAGTAGCATCTAGGACTCCTTGTTCCATTGCATCTTCCTGAGCGGTCGATAAGGAATGGTTAGTACCGTTAATAATAGGGGCACGACTGTGAATGTTCATGAAGTACAGACCGAACTCGGTATCGCCCAAAGCCTCGGATACGTATCTAAACGCCATACCAAATTGGCCGTCATCTTTTGCCTTACGCAAACCATCTTCATCACGGGCAACACTGAACGCACCACCGGCGATGGAAACAGAGTTACATCCTTCCGCCGCATAATCATTGGTGGAGAAGAATGTACCGCAACCCTCGATTACCGTTTCCTGGAATTCCAGCTGGTAAAAAGTTTCCATGCTTAAATTGTCGGTTAAGCCTATGTTGGCATACGCCATGTTCACAGGTAACAGACCTTCTTTAATTTCGGCACCGGGACGTCGAAATGCGCTTACATCCACCGGGTTAATGGCATTGATGCCACCACGAATAAAGGTGCTTTCACCCCAGCTCACCACTTGTTTGCCCAAGCGCACATCCAATGGCATATCACCCACTTCAAATTCGCCATACACAAAGGCATCTAACAAGGTAGCACCGGAGGCTTTTGACAGGTCGTTAAAATTGGAATCGTCTAATGTGGTATCGGCGCCAACATAAGTTAGGTTTCCGCCATCAACGCCATTATTAGCTTCGGTTGGGCCGTGGCCATAATCCACGCTGTTATTAGCCATGGCGGAGTCGTACCAGTATTTACCACGCACAAAACCACCAAAGTTTTTGTAGCTGAATTGCATGTCGTGGCTGGCTTTAAATATTTGTGAGAAGGCATCCCCTGATTTAAAGTTTTTATTGCCATCGTCACTGTTGCCCACTTGACCGTCGGCATTGACGATTAATGATTCGTCCTGGGATTCTACTCGCCAGCTGGACCCCATTGAAATTTGAGTGTCGAAGGTCCCTTCGATCTGTCCCATTTTAAATTCAACACCCTGCACCTGGGCTGCCATTAATAGAGGTATGGCCAACGCCAGATATTTTTTACGCCCTAAAGCTTTGCGTATGGTGTTTGATTTCATATTTTGCCGCCTTTAATTTTTATTTTAGGTTGCCAAGCCACTGGACTGTTTACGCCCTGGAACAGCTTGTTTTAACGCTCTATATTCATAACACGATAAAAAATGATCATCATTAACCATGCAAGTACAAACCAGACTAGAAACGACAAGACGAATTTACGGCATCTATAAATGTCCAAAACACAAAAATTAATTCTGTAAAATCAAGGCTTTAGAGGAAAGGAATAACAGGCTGTTTTTTAGACTAATTTTTATAAAACGCTTTTAAGACAATTTTTTATTGGCATAAACAGTCTGGTTTTACGCCACTATTAATGTTGTGCATGCATATCAATAACGCAGATGAATATGTAAATAAGCCTGATGAATACACCGTAATAGATACGGTGAATAGTGAAACGATTTTAAAAACTAAACGTAATTGACTAAGCGTATATAAAAAGAATGAACAGCCTTTGGAAGGTTTAATGCTGAAGTTAATTTGAGGTTAATGTTTTTATAAATTATTTGTTAAACAAAGTGGGGTTACAAGAATGTTTCCGGCAATTCCCCACTTCGTGACATGATCAACCTTGCTAGGCCTTAGCCATAAGTAATTAATCCATGGCGGCCAATTTAAAGCGACTCACTCCGCCAATAAAACTTTGTAGCACCTGCGGAGACTTTAGTGATTGCAAGCTGCTAAGCGGATTGTGTTTCAGTATGTTTAAGTCCGCAAACTTACCCACCTCAATGGAGCCCCGTGTATCATCAATCATTAACTGGCGGGCCGGCTCTATGGTGATGGCATGCAGGGCTTCCATGGGCGTAATAGCTTGCTCGATGCCTAGCACCACCCCATCATAAGTTTGACGAGTTACCGCGTTCCAGGCCGCTAACCAAGGGTTTAATGGCACTACAGGAGAATCCTGGTGCAAGCTAGTACTCACTCCCTTGTCCAGTGCTTCACGTAACGGGCTCATGCGGGCTGCACGCTTAGGCCCCATAAAAGTTCCCTGGTGACGCTGCCCCCAATAATACACATGACTGTTAAAAAACGTGGCGGCTATGCCCAGCTTGGCAAATTCATCCAACTGGTCGCTACGTGCCATTTGGGTATGTACCACGACTGGTTTGGCGTCCCTGCGGTAGTGTTGGGCCTGCGCCCGTTTATACACTGTAATAAAAGTATCGATGGCACCATCACCATTGGCGTGCACCGCTACTTGATGCCCCGCCTGATGCAATGTGTTAAACACTTGCTGAAACGCCTGGGTTTCATAGTTTAAAAATCCGCGATAGTCGTTGCCCTTGCCATGGCTTTTTTTATGGTAAGGCTGGGATAAAAAACCGGTAAACTGCTGAATAGAGCCATCCAGCACCAGTTTCACTGCTCCCACTTTAAACTTGGGATTATTGAGTTTATTCCCAGACACCTCTCCTGCCATAATTTTATCCAGCTCTTTGCCATCGGGCCACACCACCAGACGCTGGGGCACCAACCCCAGTATGGTTCCCCAACGCAGTAACGGGATTAAAGTAAGAGGTGCATAACCATTTTGGGCTGTGGTCACCCCCATGGCCAAATAATCTTTTACACTGGCCTGAATGATTTTCAGCTTATTGTTAAGTGGGAAGTTGGTGCAAACCTGCATGACACGCAGTGCAGGTTCTTCAATAATTAAACCGTTTAGTTTGCCCTGACTGTCACGGCCAAATTCTCCGCCGGAGGGGTTTTGGGTTTTGTCATCCCAGCCCATTAACTTCATAGCGGCACTATTGACAACGCCAGAGTGAGCACTGATGTGCTGCACAAAAATGGGGTGATCCTGAGATATGGCATCCAGCTCAGCACGAGTGGGATAGCGCTTTTCGCCAATAAGGGTTTCATCAAACCCTATGCCTAAAATCCATTCACCTGGGGCGGTACTGTGGGCCACCGCATCCAATGCACTGAAGACTTGCGCCATCACTTGTTTGTTACCAATAGGTGGGCTGTTTAAATCAGCACTCACTTGCGTTAAACCAGTACCCGGAAAATGACTGTGGGCATCCACTAAACCTGGCATGAGGGTTTTGCCATTCAGGTCATGCAGCACTGTCTCGGTATGGGTTTTGGCCAGCAACTCTTGTTTGCTGCCCAGTGCCACTATGTAACCCCCTTCAACCAATACCGCCTCAACCCTGGGTTGTTTTTTGTTCATGGTGAGCACAGTGCCATTAAAAAATAGCTGCTGAACCGGTGCGCCAGGGTTGTATTTAATATACATCCCCGTCAACCCAGCACACATCAATAACAATAACAGCGTACTACTTATGGTTATTTTTTTAATCACAGATTTAAACCTGGCTGCTATTGGCTTGAGTTTTTAATTGAGATTTTAAACTTATGGCAAACCCCACCGCGGCCACGCTTAAGGCCACCACCAATAAACCAATGCGCTCGCCACTGCCGTGCACTGGATCAAGGCGTGTGAATAACATGGCATACAAGTTACCCACCACGTAGGCATACACTACAATTAACCCCAGGGCCTGTTGAGATTTTTGATACACATAAATAGAAACCGCCAACGCCACTACGGCGATGTAATCATCCAGCGACAACGGCCAGTATTTATTGGTTTTTAATACCACCAAAGTTTCCCCAACAAATAACGCCAGGGCACAGATGACAGAATACACTGTTAAAAATATTTTCATTTTGTTACACCTTGCAGTTCAGTTTCGTCGTGGTAGCCGACTGGCTTGGTTAAATCTTGCGAGTTAAAGGGCGCTTTTAATTGATCCATATACCCTTTTGGATATTCGCGATTTAGTAACCCTATGGTGGTCACTTCACGATCTTTTGGCCAAAAGAAGGTGCCAAAGATGATGTCCCAAATAATAAGGTTATTGCCGTAATTGGTGTTGGATTCCTCTATAGGTTGGCTGTGATGCCAGCGATGTAATTCAGTGAGGGAGAACACATAATTTAGCCAGCCCGCGTTAATGCGAATGTTGCTGTGCTGCATTAAACCGTGAATGCTATTAAAGACTGCATAAACAGCCAAGCATTCCACGTTGGTACCCAACAAGATAAAGGGCACCACCTCAGGAACTAAGAAAACTATTTTTTCAAGAGGGTGAAAACGCGCCGCATTAAAAAAGTACAAACGGTTAGGGCTGTGGTGCACCGCATGAAAACGCCATAAAAAAGACACTTCGTGGGCGGCGCGGTGTACCCAGTAACGGCCAAATTCGGCGATCAACAACATCAAAAATACTTGCGCCAATATGGGCCACTCATGGGGCCATAAATTTTGTGGGCCAAACTGTACGCTCAATGCCGCGGCGATGCCCAGGAGCAATAAGGGCCACACTAACTCCAGGGTTTTTGGCAGTATTAATTGGGTGATGAGCACATGCAGGGCATCGGTTTTTACATCTCCGTCGGCTTTGTTCCAATCCCTGCGATAAGGCATTACCCGCTCCAATAGGGCAATGAGCAATAGTCCACTCAGACTCACCACCACCGCCGATATAGCCGGGTTATAACCCAGCTCCATTAGATAGAGCTGCACCGCCAAGGCGCTGCCCATGACCCCAGGAAATACCCACCGGGATGGCCAATCACTGATATTTAACGACATATAGAGACCTCTGATCACTTTTTATTATTAACAGAAACAATGTTTCTATATATACTTGTACACCAGATGTCCAAACTGTGTCAAATTAGCGCCCTAAAACCTGAATCGAACAATATGACCCAGACCAGCCACCTAGCTTCCCATCAAGAAGGCCTCATCACAGAGGCAAAAGACCAGCGCCTCATTAACCCCAAGGCTCTAGAAAAACTGCGTCTCACGGTGATTGACCTATTTGCTCAAGGCCTGTTTCAAGAGGTGGGCATGCGTGAAATTGCCAAGCGCGCGCAAGTGGGCTTAGCCACTATCTACAAGTATTACGGCAATAAAGAGGAGCTAGTATTTGCTTGTATTGATCAGGACTTGGCCACGTTAAAGGGGTTACTCAATGACAGCTATCAGGCTCATAAAAACCACACAAGTCGTGAGCAACTGAAGGCTTGCCTAGACACTATGGTGGGCTTCTATTTATCCCACCGCCAAATTGCCGAAATTGTGTATTTAAATGTGCCCACCCGTTTATGGGTGAGTGAAACCCAGCCCATGCAAATTCAGCAGGTGCAGCTTATACGCCAGTTAATTACTAAGGGGCAGGAAAAAGGCGAAATTAGAAATGATCAGCCCACCGAAGTGATGGTGCAATTATTACTGGGCAGCATCTTTCGTTATTTGGTGGCGTATTTATTGAATCAACTTCCGCAAAAGGAGCCTAAGGAAGTGAGTGAAGAGATTTTTTCTTGTTTGTGGCCCATGTTAGATAAATCGTAAAAATCTTGGGACCCCTTAAAGAATTAGATACCCCGGTTAATTCAACCTATTTTAAAAGAAATATTTAAAACCGGTTAGAATATTTATGCCATCTCCATTGGGGATAAGTTGATCATCAGACAAGTCGACTATGTCGGTAGCAACAAGATTTTCATCTAATATATTCCTAACACTGAAAAAAAACGCCACTGTATTATTTACGTAGCGGAAGTCAGAGTTAAGCTGATAGCTAGTAGGAGCCTTATTGTGTTTGCCGGTGGTACGCAAAGATACGCCTATCTTTTGTTGCTGAGTGAGTTCGTAGCTGCCCCCTAGTGAACTAGTTAGTTTGGGCACAAACGGGGAAATAATATCGTTTTTTTGTGTCTCCCCCCCCTGATGAATGTAACTTAAGTTAGCAAAAATCAAGTATTTAGAGGTTGCCCGTTGAAAGTCCAATTCTATACCTGCGCGCTCAAGCACACTGGTATTAAAGAATACGATTATGCCATCTTGATTTTTTCGCTGAATAAAGTCTTCACCTTGTAAATAATAAAGGTTGGCCACAAAGAGAGTGTTTTCTTCCTCATAAGAATAAGCAACATCCAGGGTTTTAACGGTTTCGGCCTTTAAGTCTGGGTTCCCAACCAATAATCCAGGTGCATTAATATCGGTTTGGGCAAAATTGGGCGAGTTGAAACCAACCGAATAGAGTAACTTTATGGACTGACTTTTATCGATACTATAAACAGATGACAGCCTAGGCATAACTTTTTTTCCACTCTGACTGTTTTCGATATAGCGCCCGCCAATAAGGAAACGCCATTTTTTCAGTGTATAATCAGCTTGGGCGAACAATGAATCTTCGTGAGTATGTTGAGAGTCAATTAATTTTGCTACGTTAGCATCACTGGCCTGACTATAAACAAAATAGTCTTCTATTTTCCGACGCTCAAATTCAACACCGGCAAAAAGGTCAAGTGCTTCTGATGCGTGATACAATAAAGACCCTCCACTGCGCCAGCGATAATTTTCCTGCCCGTCATCATCAAACCGAAAGCCGCCATCCACTCCAACACCCAATAAATTATACGATTTAAAGGTAAATAAGAAACGATTATAGTCGGAAAAAACGGTTACCTTACTATCATCAAATTTCCAAGTATTATCGGCGTGTATTAGGTAGCCTGTTTGTTCAAGATTATGACTAATCACCAAAGGGGAAGAATTATTAGCTTCATTAACAAGTGTTTTAAACACCTGTCCAAATACATTAAAATCTACCTTTTTGTATTTAACGAGTAGCGATTTCATTTCTTCCGATTTAGTTTCGGCTCCATCACCACTAATACCCGGAGGAAAAAAAACAGGTTGAGAGACATCTTTAAATTCACCTTCATAACCATTCTCAGCCTGTGCTTCAAAGGCCACTGTTACATATTCATCAGAGGAAATCTCATGGGAAATATAACCGCCAGCATTCACTTTTTGATTTGAACCCACAGAAAATGCCAGCACACTATTTTGGGATTTTTTGGTAACAATGCTTATGACACCCGCCGATGCATTACTGCCATAAATGACCGCTCCCGGCCCCCGAATAACTTCCACGTGACTGATCGCTTCAACGGGCATGCCCAGTAGCGGAATTTCAGAATGAGACGGCATCCAATAGGGCACGCCATCCAGTAGAAACAATACTTTCTGATTAAAGCCCTCTACGAGGCCGCGAATCATCACTGTGGTGCCACCGGTACGACTGTCTTGCAATACAAAGCCAGGAATAAAAGACAGCAGGTCTTTTAATGTGCGCAGGCCCATGCCAGACATATCATCCATATCGTATCTGGAGACCACCGCCGGGGTTTCAATAATGCGCTCAGCTTCAAGGGCAACAGTGGCGATGTTGACTCTTATCTGTAACAGCTCTTCCAGTGTCATTTCAAAATAGTTGGGGGGCTCTTCTGAAAACACAGTGCTCGACATAAAAGTCAATAGCGTGATGGGTAAAAAAACTTTATAAATCAATTTGTTAAGTGGTGCCATCACGAAAACCCTTTTAGAAATCGACCACTTAAGTGTAGTTTAGAAAGTGGGTTGTTCAATGGGGGCTAGCCTGCTGACGGCAAGGGCTCCTTCAACTATATAAAGCATAAATAGCCGCTTACTTTTACGACTATGGGCATTTTTTCGGTAGGTAGGGTTAAAGTGTGGACTCCTTTCCAACACTTTTAACGTTTAACTATTAACAGAGATAAGGTACCCCATCATAGCGCCGCAGCAATGGCCCTAAAGGCTTCGGCTGATTCCCGGAAAGATTCATAGTTATTTTTGGTGAAATCTAAGTTGGCCGAATTTTTTACAATCACCACATTGGCTTTTTTATTCACGTAGATATATTGATCGTATATTCCTACGGCCATGAACTCTTCATCGGCATTCACCGGCAACCACCACTGGTAACCGTAACCCATTTCCATGTCTGATGAGTCCCGTTTTCCTGGCATAAGATGTGGTGCATCTGGCGTCACGGAATCTTTCACCCAGTTTAAGGGCACAATCTGCTGGTCATTCCAACGGCCGTTATCTAAATATAACTTGCCAAATTTGGCATAGTCTCGG
>Ga0209184_1001204_pt1 | contig 18490 bp, 14 predicted proteins | sample EN8Hudsemesocosm_2_FD_184627 | JGI IMG/M metagenome (GOLD analysis project Ga0209184, IMG submission 184627) | Methane-oxidizing microbial communities from mesocosms in the Hudson Canyon - EN8C Hudson Canyon (SPAdes) (version 2) | ecosystem: Environmental > Aquatic > Marine > Cold seeps | place... | reverse complement strand
GTGAAATAACCCCATACGATATTGGCAAGATGACTCTGAGTCTTCAGGCTTATGGCACCGGCTTGTTCGCCTTTATGTTGATTAAGGTTCTCGCGCCGGGTTATTACGCTCGCCAAGATACTAAAACGCCAGTGAAAATCGGTATTCAAGCTATGATCGTGAATATGGTCCTGAACCTTGCACTCGTCGGTCCGTTTCAGCATGCAGGTCTAGCGCTAGCGACTTCTTTATCGGCTTTCTTCAATGCCTATATGCTTTATCGCGGCTTAAAAGCGACAGGGCACTATAAAGCGCAACCGGGCTGGCTCGCGTTTGCTTCCAAGGCACTGGTTGCTAATATCGCGTTGTTTGCGGTGATGTACTTCATGATGGGTGATGCTCAGCAGTGGCTGGAATGGGGCACTTGGCAACGCATTGGCTGGATGTCGGCGATTGTGGGTGCTGGAGTGGGCACTTACTTCGTTACCTTGGTTTTATTTGGCCTGAGGCCTCGGCACTTGAAGGGGGCTCGCTTTTAAGAGCCGCTCTGTCACTTTAAACACAGAACCTTAGTTCCAAAATTACAAACAGCTACATTTCTATTGAATAACCCAATCAAGCATTTATTTTTTACTTCTTCTAAGTTACTGAATTATTAGAATAATAATGCTAAAGCATTAATTGGTTTAACAACTACTCAGATACATCTCATTACAGAACAAAGACCTTTCTCTGCTTAGTATAAATGCAGTCTACAAAACATGATGACTTAGCAGGATTGCATATCGAGCTTAGGGAATAGCCAAAACCAATAAATATAATGAAAAAGGTTTCTGGTATGAAAAGATTCAATTTAGCGAGTGTAATAGCCGCTTCCGGCTTATTGCTTGCTGCAACAACCTCAAATGCACAAATAGCGGGACACAATGTGGTTCTGGTCCATGGCTTGCAGTCCGCTGTGCTGTATGAAGGCAAGCAAACGGATGAACAATTGGCTCAGAGTGGGGCTAACTATTGGGATGATTACTGGTTAGATAAAGGTGATTATCGTCTCGATTGGGATACTAATGATCGAGTAGAAGGAAAGACTGCGGAGCGTGCTTATGACGTGGTGATGCAGCTTTCAGATGCTAATGCTTGTGCTAATGGCTGCATTTTTGTAACTCATTCAACCGGTGATCTCGTTGCGCGCTATGTGTTTGATAATATGGATACTTGGTTAGAAGCTGCGGGTAAGCCTGCGCTTAATGTTCTTGCTTCAATCGATTTGGCCGGTGCTGGTGGTGGATCAGAATTGTCAGATCTAGCCGTTGATTTACAGCAAAATGATTCTTGGTATGTTACTCCTCTTAAAGCTGCTTTAAGTTATTACACCGGTGGTTCTACTACCATGCCTGAGAACTTGGGCACTATGTATGATTTGCAGGTAACCACAGCTAGAAATATAGCAACAACTCCGAATAGTATTCCGCGCTTACGATTTGTTGGCGGTGGCGATGATGCTTATAAAACATCGAAAGCGATTCTAAACGGCACTGATGATTCTGTAGTAGCTTTGCACTCTTCGTGCGGTGCGGTTAATGCTCGTGGTATCGACTCTTGTTCAAAGACCGTTGAAATGGATGGTTGGGTCGATGCGGCTAATGGTCCAGATGGGCTTGTGTATAACAACTATCCAATCCTTCAGGGTGAGAGTATTTCTCATGCAGGAATCATGAGTTTCTATGGTACGACCAATGCGATTGACGATGAGTTAGCCTATGTGCGTAATAGCTTTTCAAGCAATGGCCTAAGCGTAAAATTTGATACTTATATTTATGATTACAAGCCTTGGTGGTATGGCTGGGCTTCTGCTGATCAATATCAGTATGTTAAAGGTTCAGGGGATAAAATGGTTTCAGAAATTATCTACACGACCTTCAATCAATAACTAGTCTTATAGAGATTAAGGCAGTCATGTTAAGGGATGATTTTTATCATCCCTTTTTTGTTTGAGGTGACCCAGATGTTTATAGAAAAGCGTAAGGCATTATTTATGTTTATCGCGGTAATTATTGGTTTAGTTGTCTTTTGGCCAGCGGACGAAATTCCAGAATCGCTAGAAACAAAGGCAAGTGTAGTTGTGATAAAGGCTCCTATTGAACTAATAAAACCACAAACGGCTGCTAAACCGTTGAAGCTCGTAAAGCCAATACAGGCATCTTCACCTGCGGCCATCTCGGTGGAGCAGGGGATGCAGCATGAGATGAAGCGGGTAGCTGATATTTATGAACAGCGTTCTCAGTATGCTCCTTATTCTTTGTACCTGTCTGCTGAACAAACGGATCTAATCCATCCCAATCAAAGTCACGAAAGCCCCAGAGGCTATGATGTAGATGGCCACAACATCAGTATTTTAATTAAGCCTAAAAATTATCGTTTTTCGGCGACTGCGAAAATTGAAGTCGAGGTCTTCATTCAGTCTTCCGCAGAAGGTTTAAAATCGATTACTCAGTTAACGGTAGACTTAAAGGAGACTAGCAGCAAAGCACTTTGGCCATTGAAAATAGTGAATAGCCATGAACAGCAGGGTGAGCGTCGTATTCAGGCAGAGTTAGACTTAAGTAGTGATTTAACTGGTTCCAGTGCCGGGGATTATTCTATTGCAGTAAAAGCGAGCTTTAATGGTGAATCCCCAATAATACAAAGTGCGCCGATCAAAATAGTATCAACAATCGCTAGAGTCATTGGCCTAGGGTCGAATCGTATTGAGAATAACGATTTGATTATTCCAATCAATATTGATGCGGATGTCTCGGGTTACTATCAGCTCTCGGCCAGTCTGTTTGATGTGAAGACGAACTCCGCGATTAGCTTTTTGATCGCCAAAGAGCGCTTGAGCAGTGGTTCTAATACCTTGAATACGAAAGTGCAGGGGCTGGTATTGCGGGATAAAGGCTTTAGTGGCCCCTTTCGCTTGCAGGGTATTACTCTGGTAAAGAAATCTGAACGTCCGGGGATTAAAGAAGAGTACGGCATAGCAAATGAAAGCTATGAAGTTGAAGGCATTAACTTAGATGACTTTGAGTCTATTCCCTATGAAGACCCGATGACGGAGCAGCGTTTAGAGTTTATGCGCAGCATTGGTCAATAGTGCCTTTCTAGCTTCAGCCACCCTTTCAACCTGCCTAGCAGTCAAAATACCTGTTCACTTGCTGGCCAAGTCGCTATAATCCCGCAGTTATTTTAGGCAGGGTTTATCGGCTGTATGCGCCTTATTCGCGGGTTATACAACATTCCAACCGACTTTTCGGGCTGTGTTGCTACTATTGGCAACTTCGATGGTGTTCATTTAGGACATCAGGCGATTCTACAGCAGTTGAGAAAACAGGGTGAAGAGCATCAATTACCGACCGTAGTTATGATGTTTGAACCACAGCCGCGTGAATTTTTCGCACCGGATCAAGCACCAGCACGCCTAGCCAATATGAGCGAGAAGCTACAAGATCTCGCCAGTTTTGGCATTGATTATGTATTGTGTTTACCGTTTAACCAGAAGCTGCGTTCGATGAGAGCGGATCAGTTTATTCAATCGATATTATTGGATGGGTTGAAAATTAGCCACCTGATTGTCGGTGATGATTTCCGTTTTGGTTGTGATCGTACGGGTGATTATCAACTGCTACAGAAAACTGGACAGCAAGTCGGCGAACAAGCCCAAAGTAGTGGTAAGGGCTTCAGTGTCGAAGATACAAAAACCTTTGAATTAGAAGGTGAACGAGTCAGTAGTACCCGAGTGCGAGAATGCTTGAGTGCTAATGATTTAGAATCGGCGAATAAATTATTGGGCCGTCCTTATCGTATGAGTGGCCGTATTGGTTATGGCCGCCAGCTAGGGCGCACCATCGGTGTACCAACAGCGAATGTGATTTTACAGCGTAATAAACTGCCTATGTCAGGGGTTTATGCGGTGAAAGCGATCGAGATTACGGTAGATGCTTGTCATGAAAGCTCATCGGTTGATCTGGCTGAGAATGTTAAGGAGTGGCAGGGTGTGGCGAACATTGGGGTAAAACCTACAGTCGCCGGTACTCCGGAGCCTTCTCTTGAGGTTCACATTTTCGACATTGATGAGAACCTATATGGCAAGCGTTTAAGTATTGAGTTTTGCCAGAAGATACGTGAAGAAAAAAAGTTCAATGGCTTGGATGAATTGAAAACGGCCATTGGCAACGATATGCAGGTTGCTCGGAAATATTTTTCCTAGCCACTGCTAGAAAATTAAGATTTAGAAGCAAACGATTTAGCGCATCAGATGATGATAAAAGCCATGACTGAGTGTTTAAGTAGCTAGTGTGTGAGGCAGGAAGCCGAGCTCAAGCCTATAGGGAGCGTAGCGCTATGAATACCTGCAATAGCTGGTATTTGGGCTAGCAACAATAAATACTCAGTCATGGCTTTGATTAGACTGAATTGATTTGGATTAAAAATTATTTTAAAAACATAAGTGCCTTACCGCAGATTATAGTTGGAAGCAAAAATGAGCAAAAAAGACAAAGCACCAGAGAGCCAGTACAAGGTTACATTGAACTTGCCAGAAACAGATTTTCCAATGCGTGGAAATCTGGCAAATCGTGAGCCTGAATTATTAGCACAGTGGCAAGAAATGGGTTTGTATCAGCAAATTCGTAATGCCCGCTCTGGTCGTGAACAGTTTATTTTGCATGATGGCCCTCCATACGCGAACGGTGATATTCACATCGGTCACGCAGTGAACAAGGTATTAAAAGACATCATCATCAAATCTAAGACCCTATCTGGTTTTGATGCGCCGTATGTTCCTGGTTGGGATTGCCACGGTTTACCGATTGAATTAAAAGTGGAAGAGCTAGTAGGTAAAGCAGGGGATAAAGTAACCCCTGCTGAATTTCGTCAGCATTGTCGTGAATACGCCGCCAAGCAAGTTGATGGCCAGCGTGAAGGTTTTAAACGTTTGATGGTTTTAGGTGATTGGGAAAACCCTTACCTAACTATGGATTTCAAATTCGAAGCCAACATCATTCGCACTCTAGGTAAAATCGCCGATAACGGCCACCTAGAAAAAGGCTTTAAGCCGGTTAACTGGTGTATGGATTGTGGTTCTGCATTAGCGGAAGCGGAAGTTGAATACCAAGATAAAAAGTCGATCTCTATCGATGTGAAATTTGCTTTCACTGATACAGCTGCATTGTTGAATGCGTTTGGTGCAGATGCTTCTTTTGCGAGCAAGACAGCGAACTTGGTTATCTGGACAACGACCCCTTGGACGCTGCCTGCTAACGAAGCGGTTTCTGTTCACCCAGAGCTTGAGTACTCTTTAGTACACCTAACAGAGCAAGATGAAATTCTTGTATTAGCAACCGCGCTTGTTGAAGATGCGATGGGCCGTTATGGCATCACAGAATTCAATGTTATCGCTAATGCGAAAGGCGAAGCTTTTGGTCAGTTACCTGGACAAGATGCAGCACCTTTCTCGGTAACTCATCCGTTCATGACAATTAACGGTACTGATAAAACAGTACCTGTGATCACAGGTACTCATGTAACTGCAGATGCAGGTACCGGTTCTGTACATACTGCACCGATGCACGGTGCAGACGATTATGTGGTTTGTAATCAATACGGTATTTCTTCTGAAGCGATGTTGGTTAGCGCCGAAGGCACTTTCATCAACAGCCCAGAATTAGAAAGCTTAGAGCTTGCGGGTTTATCGGTTGCTGATAAAGGCAACTTCCGCGTATTGGGTATCCTTGGTGAGAAAGGAGCCTTGATTAAGAAATTGAAAATAGAGCACAGTTACCCACATTGCTGGCGCCACAAAACGCCCATTATTTTCCGTGCGACCCCTCAGTGGTTTATCGCGATGGAAGCTGACAATGCAGAAACGTCTTTATTATCACAGGCGATGGATGCGGTTGAAAACGACATCGAATGGCGCCCAACGTGGGGTAAAGCTCGCATTGAAGGCATGATGAATGGCCGTCCTGATTGGTGTATTTCTCGCCAGCGTACTTGGGGTGTTCCAATTGCTTTGTTCGTTCATAAAGAAACGTCTGCACTTCACCCAGACAGCAAAGCCTTAATCGAAAAGGTTGCTCTTAAGGTAGAAGAGAAAGGCATTGATGCTTGGTTTGAATTAGAAACCGCTGATTTGTTAAGTGCTGAAGATGCTGAAAATTATGTAAAAGTGACCGATACGTTAGACGTATGGTTCGACTCAGGTGTGACGCATGCTGCTGTTTTGGATGAGCGTGATGGTTTGCGTTCACCTGCGGACTTGTACCTTGAAGGTTCAGATCAACATCGCGGTTGGTTCCAGTCTTCACTCTTAACCTCGGTTGCTGCTAAAGGCCAAGCGCCTTATAAAACCGCTTTGACTCACGGTTTTACCGTGGATGCGAAAGGTCGCAAGATGTCGAAGTCGATCGGTAATACCGTATCGCCAATCGATGTAATGGATAAGCTAGGCGCTGATATTTTACGCTGGTGGGTTGCTGATACTGACTACAGCACTGAGATGACGGTTTCTGATGAAATCTTAAAACGTAATGCCGATTCTTATCGCCGTATTCGTAATACTTGTCGTTTCTTATTGGCGAACATTGCTGGCTTTAATCCGAAAACGGATTTGGTTGCGGTTGAAGATATGTTGCCATTGGATGCGTGGATCTTAGATCACGCGGGTACAATCGATAAGCAGGTTAAAGACTTGTATGAAGATTATAACTTCAGCGGTCTAACCAAATTGTTGATGAATTTCAGTGTTGGCGAATTGGGTGCTTTCTATTTAGACATCATTAAAGATCGCCAGTACACCTGTAAGGCCGATGGTCTTGCTCGTCGTAGCGCACAAACTGCCTTGTATCATATTGCAGAAGCCATGGTGCGTTGGGTTGCGCCGGTATTGAGCTTCACTGCTGAAGAAATCTGGGATGTACTGCCAACAGCTGTTGATGCACAGGGTAATGATATTGTTCGTGAGAAATCTGTACTTCTTGCCGAATGGTATGAGTTACCTCAAGTTGCCGATTTGAAATTAGACGATGCTTACTGGCGTGAAATCATGGCGGTTAAAACTGCTGTGAATAAAGTGCTTGAAGAAGCGCGCTCTGAGAAAACGGTTGGTTCTAGTTTAGCGGCAGATGTAACTTTGTATGCTGACGACGCATTAAAAACACAGCTAGAAAAGCTAGGTGAAGAATTGCGTTTTGTGACGATTACTTCGAAAGCAGAAGTTGAGACTTTGGCATCTGCGGATGAAGCAACGACTCAAAAGACTGATGTTGCAGGTTTGCGTTTATCCCTTGCGGCTTCAACTGCTGATAAGTGTGAGCGTTGCTGGCACCACAATATAACCGTTGGACTGCATCCTGAGCATGCAACTTTATGCGGCCGTTGTGTAACGAATATTGCAGGTGAAGGTGAAGTACGCCACTTCGCATAAGCTAGACATAGTTAATAGATAGAGAAATAAAATGAACCAAGAACGTAAGGCCGGTGAGCCCTCTGCTCTGATTTGGTTGTGGTTGTCGGTCTTCGTGATTGCGTTCGACCTCATTACTAAACAACTAGCAGAAAACTTTTTAAGCTATGGTCAGCCTGTGCCGATTTTGCCAGTATTTGATTTAACACTGCTGTATAACCCGGGTGCTGCATTCAGCTTTTTAGCGGGTGAAGACGGTTGGCAGCGTTGGTTCTTTACGGCCATCGCTGTGGGTGTGAGCATCATGCTGATTGGCTGGTTGAATAAGTTACCACGAGAAAATAAATGGCTAGCCGTGGCATTAGCGCTTGTTTTAGGTGGTGCGCTAGGTAATTTATTTGATCGCTTAGTCTATGGCCACGTGATCGATTTTATTTCTGTGCATTGGGCGGGTTCTTATTTTCCTGCCTTTAATATTGCCGATAGCGCCATTAGCATTGGTGCCGTTATGTTGGGTTTAGACGTGGTCTTTGAAGCGCGTCGTGAGAAGGCGGCTGCGAAAGCAGAAGCTGAGTTGTCCTCTAAAGTAAAAGGTAAAGAATGATGTCTGATTCTATTCAAACGATTGCTGCTGATTCTAAAGTTTCTATGCATTTTGCATTGCGTATGGACGGTATTGCAACGGACGGAACGCGTAAAAAAGACGAAGTTGATTCAACCTTTAATGCAAAGCCTGCTGAGTTCGTATTAGGCGATGGTAATTTATTACCAGGCTTCGAAGAATTTTTAATCGGCCTAACAACAGGCGATCATAAAACCTTTACGGTTCCTGCAGAAAAAGCATTCGGGCAATCGAATCCGCAAAATATTCAAGAAATGAAGCGTTCTAGTTTTGCTGTGGATATGCCTCTTTCTCCTGGTTTGGTCGTTTCATTCGCGGATGCTGCGAAAGCTGAATTACCGGGTGTGATTAAATCGATCGAGCGTGATTATGTGATGGTTGATTTTAATCACCCACTAGCGGGTAAAGATTTAGAATTTGAAGTACAAATTCTGACTGTGGAAGCTTAAATATGAAAATCAAAATGGCGAACCCTCGTGGTTTCTGTGCCGGTGTTGATCGCGCAATTGATATCGTAAATCGTGCATTAGATTTATTTGAACCACCGATTTATGTACGCCATGAAGTTGTTCATAATAAGTTTGTCGTCAATGGGTTGCGTGAACGTGGCGCTTTATTCATCGATGAGCTGCATGAAGTACCTGACGATAGCATCGTAATCTTTTCTGCCCATGGCGTTTCTCAGGCCGTGCGCCAAGAAGCGACTAATCGTGGCTTAAAAGTCTTTGATGCAACGTGTCCGCTAGTGACTAAAGTGCATTTAGAAGTCAGCCGCTATAGCGCTGATGGCAGTGAGTGTATTTTGATTGGTCATAAAGGCCATCCAGAAGTTGAAGGCACTATGGGTCAGTACGACCATTCTAATGGTGGTGATATTTATCTGGTTGAAGATGAAAAAGATGTTGCTGCGTTAGAAGTTAAAAATCCTGCTGCACTTTATTATGTGACTCAAACCACGCTTTCAATGGACGATACCGCCAAAGTCATTGAAGCTTTGCGCGCTAAGTTTGAAAAGATTGAAGGGCCACGCAAAGATGATATCTGTTACGCAACTCAGAATCGTCAAGATGCTGTGAAAATACTCGCAACAGGCACTGAGCTATTATTAGTAGTTGGCTCGCCTAATAGCTCCAATTCTAACCGCTTACGCGAATTGGGTGAGCGTATGGGCGCTAAGGCTTACTTAATTGATAATGCCGAAGAGATTCAGAAAGAATGGTTAGAAGGTATTGAAAGTATCGGGATAACTGCGGGTGCATCGGCTCCTGAAGTTCTGGTGCAGTCGGTTGTTGATCGCTTGAAAGAGTGGGGCGGTGAAGTGCCTGAAGAGCTACAAGGGCAGGAAGAGAATGTCGTGTTTTCTTTGCCAAAAGAGCTTAGGTTGACTGAAGTCGAATAAAATCTTCAGGTTGGTTTTAAGCACATATAAAAGCCGTAATCGATTCAATAGTTGAATAGATTACGGCTTTTTTTAATTCTGGGTAAAGACTACATGATTAGTGGCTTATAAATCGTTACCGTTCCAATCACGTAAGACACTACCTGAGAAGTTAAGTTCTTCTCGACCTCGATTATCAATTAGCAAATCACCATCTTGTGCTTGCTCACCTAATGCTTTTGCAGCAAATATGAAGCAGCGCGCAATCGGTGGTGCGTCCGGATATATAACCCCTATACAAGGCTGAACTGTTACCGTATAAGCTTCCGAACCTTGATATATATAAGTGTATCCAGTCCCAGCTGCGACATCAAAACCTAATTTTGTCATATCGTCAGCATAGGTGAAATTGTTGATATAATATCTTTCTTGGAGCTCTATGATCGAGTAGAGATCAGCTTGCATTCGTGATCGATGCCCCTCTAAAACATACTCTCTATAACTAGGTAAAATGGCAGCGGCTAAAATTCCAATAATAGAAAGAGCAATCATTAGCTCTATTAGGGTGAAACCTTTATTTTTTATTGACATTATTTACTCTCCAGCCAGTAATCTTTAGTCATATGATCGTAACTATTCCAAGGGTCTTCAGTGCTGCTGCTTGAGTCTTTTGAAAAATCAACAATTTCAGACCCAACTAGGGTTACTCTTGATGAAATGGTCGAGCCATCTTCATTCGAGTGTTTATTACGTGCGATAACGGGCATGGCAGGAATCCCACCTTGATTAAGAGAGATACGGCGAACAGGATCATTTTCATTTAATAAATATAATGAAGCGATCCCCGGGCTGGAACTACAGAGGTCTATCGCATTATTAGATTTAGGTGCGAAAGTTGTGAATAAAATAACGCCATCTGAAGTACTGGATCTTGCCAATACTTTTTCCCCAGTATGAGTTAGCGGTATTTTCCAACCAGATACAGAATCGCTTCCCCAGTTCAATAGGTCACTGGTTTCAATAGCATCGGTGCTAGAGGGCTTGTGAATACTTGTCTTAATGACAAAATGATAATCGGTTACGGTTAAGCTTAGTGGATGTGCACGATAGCCGGAACCAATACTCAATAATATGTCTTTTTGTTTTTCGCGATACACAACATCAACTTCATTAAAAAATCTGCGATTACCAGTACTTGAGCCTGAGCTAAGGTCTGCTAACAAGTGCGTTGTAGCAAAATTTATTCGTTCATCTTTAGGCCCATGATCAGCTTTAATATCAAAGCGCCAAACTCGGCCTCCAGTATCGGCTGCAAAGACGATATTAGCTTGTCCGTCCCCTGTTGAGTCAACTGGAGATACATGGGCTGCAAAACTACTGCTCATTTTGCTAGAAGGCGAGTCAATACTAGCATCCCATAAAACTGTACCAAGTATCGCGTCAATCATATAAATTGTTGATCCTACGCTATGCTCTCTCCGGCTGCTCGGTCCATTACTGGTTGTACCATCTTCAATTGGGTCATAACCACCTGCTGTAAATAATACAGATCTTTGTTTGCCCTTCCACATAACAGTGGCTGGTTCTAAGCGCCCCCAAGTTTGGCCTAGCTTTTCATATCCAGGGCTAACAGCAGGTTTATTAGGGAAGCTTTCAGGATATTTGCCATGCTTTTCCCATAGAAGAGTCGGAGCTGTTCGGTTAGTAACATTTAGTGCATATAGGCTTTGCCCACCACGACGCAGGGTTATATAAAGGTATACTTGCTCTGCACCATCGACTTGTCCATTATCGTTAGTATCGGCGTGCCAGTGAGTTAATGGCCCATCTATACCGTAGGTTTTATTGTCGTAAAAGCTACCACCAGAATAGTACTTATCTAAGTTTTGAATAAGCTCGTGGGGGATAAAAGAGAAATATTCTTTGGGTTTATCTTTATTTACATCAAAGGCATGTAGGAAACCATTGTTCGTACCTAGAAAGAGAGTGCGGTCTTTTTCTTGAGATGTATGATTAGAGCTATAGGTAATAATTGTCGGTACGCTGTGCAGCGGGTCTGCTAGAGTTAAGCGAGGAATTGCTTTGCCATTGGCATCTAGGCCATCAGTATTAGGTCCTGCATCAACATCAATACCCTTTGCCCAATCAAGTAGGCGTGCTTTATACGCACCTGATTGACCAACAATATTTAATTCTTCAGAAGTGAAATTAGCAGAAGAAAAATCAACTAACTTCCCCCCTTTTGTTGTTTTAATAATACGTTTGTCTGGAGAGGGTAAATGCTGAGCCATTCCGCCTTGAGCTACTTCTGAGCCATCAGGAGTGGCGTTGAGATCACCCCAAAAGCTAAATGCTGTTTCTTTGAAAAAGCCTGTAGTTTCATCAATTGCAGGAAGATCATCTTTGCCAACAATACTTGCATCTGTTGATGATAATGCCAAGCGATAACGTTTAAGGTTTCCTGTCCAGTCTGCTTTCTTATTCGGCTTGAATACAGCGAAATACAATTCGTCAGATAACTCTAAGCTATTAAAGGCATTAACAGATACAGACGGAGCAGTAAATATAGAACCGTCATTGGAAATTGAATTGAACAGCTTGCCTAACTCTTCAGCCAACTCAGTTGCTGAATTAGCGGAATAATAAGTAAGTGGTAGGCCAGAACCGTCTAATTTAACAGCGCCTTCAGGAGATCCAAATTTTGCAATGTTGATGAGCTTTTCTTGAGCCGTGCCTCCGACAAATCCGCCGACTGTATGAATGGTTACATTTTGATGAACGCTGGGATCAGAGCTATAATTTTCTAGTTGGGCTAGTAGAGCGATCTCTTCCGCGCAGATTCCAGACTTTTCATAATAATTATAGTAGTAAGTTCTCCCTCTACGATAGCGATAGGTATAAGTTTTTCCACCACTATTAAAAGAAGAGCCGTAATAACTATTCGTCCTCCATGTTTTTTGTTGGCCATTACCAGAGCACTGTTGATCAGAGTCTAACGTAGATAAGGCTGTTTTCCGACTGTCTGGATCTGAAACTCTAGCTAGTTTGCTAAGAATATCGCTATTAGAATCTTCATCTACGCTAGGATCTCCATCAGAAAATAGAATAACATGGTTTTTTTGGCATTGATTCTTGATGGGTTTTTTATATTTAGATCTTGCTGAGTTCATCGCACTAGCAACACCTGAAGAGCCATATTTAACGTCGTCACCTCGTAAATAACGCAGTGCTTCATCCAGAGATTCTGTCAGGGGTGTACCACCATTTGCACTATAATTGTTCATTGTATTTGTGAAGTCTGATTTTGCATTGGCAATAGGAGCTAAGGCTAAGTCTAGAGTTGCCCCTTGATTATTGGAACTATTAAAGCTCATTAATGCGATATTAATATTTTCAGTTTCATTTATCGTTTCGATAGCAATTCTTTTAACAATATCTAAGCGAGAATCTTCTCCGCGAGGAGGAGGGTTTGTGCTATCCGTTTCCCACCCCATACTACCCGAAGTGTCCATAATGAAAACGACGTTAGGTTCCATTTCTGAAAATGAATTTCCTAAGTGAATCTCAGTATCATCGCTATAACCGAGTAATGGAAAACAACTTATTACTATTGTTAAGATAATATAATTAGAATGTTTCATATTTTATTTCCTGAATAACTCAATGCTTTATCAACGTTATTTGCTTTGTATTTCTGACTTTTTAACGGCGTCGAGTGTTAGAAAATCTATTGATTGTGTGCTTCGATTGATCGTGAGTGTGATGTGATTATATTCTTTTCTCATCACTACCAGTGCAAGATCACTTTTATTAATAGGCTCTTGATTAGTCGATAGCTGAGCTTTAGGGTTCAGCTTGTAAGTTTTCTTTTGGCATCTTCGGCATAACACTAGGCTGAAGTGCGATGGGACACCCTGACGATAGGAATCGATGGCTAAATCTTTAGGAGCAATGTGATAAATCACAGATGGCATACTCGGATCAATACTATCTGGATCTACTTTTTCAATAGCAAACTCTGCAGTTTCCGACCAGCTAATGCTGGTGTGGGATATTGAAAATAAAAATAATACAAAAGAAATGATTTTCATGGATGCTCTCTTAATATATGTAAAATATGGTGGTAATACTTATTTTCAGTATGCTTTATTCCGGCTCAAAAAATGTGGTTCCTATCTTCTGGGATGAGCTAATACGGTTCGGCAGGCTTGTAGTGGATGTTATTTCAAACTTTTGCACGCCGCCACCATTTTTCCCTCGTGAATTATTGTTGCGTAGGCTACTAGTAGTTGCCATGCCAGGTCCCAAAGTAGGTTCATTATGGGTAATGTTTGTCACGACGTTACAGAAAGGATTTCGCTGAATATTTGACGATGTTGTAGACGTATTTGTTTCACTATTCATTGCATCACTTAAGGCTTGGGTATTTCCTCTTTGTGTATCTTGAAAGATCCAGTCAAGTTCACTAAGATTGCAATTAAAGGCGGCTTCATAATGTTGAATAGCACCAGAAATTTTAGTCTGCAGACCTGCTCGTTGTAATCCCATTATTGCGATGAGAGTAATAGCGGTTAGCAATACAAGGCTAATCGCCAATACAGATCCCGACTGGTGTGTTTTCATGTTATGTCCTAAATTATGTGTCTGAAATAGCCGCGCCAGTTGTTAACTGGCTACAAATCATAGTTGTTTTATTATTGTTTAGGTAAATTATTAATCACAAAAGTCGTGGTGAACACTTGGCGACTAACTTCGTCTGTCATCCTATAGGGTGCAGCATTCGCTAATACATAGCTTCGTAACTGGCTGTTATTAGTCACGTCGGTTAATGAACGAGTCATTATTGCGACTTTAACTGCATAGACTCGATCCCAGCTTTGAACGTCATTCGGTGTTGCAGCAGCGGGGTCTAATGGGGCTGGAACATAACGACTGACGTTACGGAATGATGAAGAAGGAAGTGGATCACTAGCTTCACCGTAAAGGAGTTGCATTGCTTCGACTCCATTAGCAATAGCTTGTTGTGGCGAGCTACCGAAGACATCAGTACCGTCCAATAAAAACCCTTGGCACATTAAACTGCTTAGATTAGTTGCATTGTCAAATTCTACCCAAAATGTATTGAGGATGAAATCATCTACTGCATAAGGTATTAAAGGGACTGTTACAGGGTCATCAATCTCTCGGTAGCCCGTACTACCAGTGCAGTCTACTAAGTTTCCAGGTGGAGCAACTCTAGCAATCGCTAAGCGATCACCGTGTATACCAGCAGCTATTATTCCAACTTGATCTTCTCCGCCCCCACTTTCTGTAATACAAGCATTGTTATCAATAAGGTCAGGGAAATCTGTACAGCTTATAAAAGCTCCTGTAGAGCGGCTATTATCAGTTGTTGAATCTAAGCCACCTTCGCGAATATAGCTGGCAAGGTATGAGACTACGAAACGCCCAGTTTCTTGGGACTGAGACATTCCATCGGAAGTCACAGAACTACGGTTTGAGCTTATGAGAACTTGTGCAATTGCATATGTGATAATTAAGCTAAGGACTAGAGTTATCATTAGCTCAACGAGTGTAAATCCTTTATTTAAATGATATTTATTGTTCATGGGTTCATTACATCCGATATAGTTAATAAACCACTATTCGCATCACGTGAATTTCCTGTGATAACTTGGTCATCACTACGAGCTCTCCATGTGAGTGATATATTCAATGGGTCGCCATTGTTACAAGGTGCTGCTGGGCAAGTGATAGTTAGCTGAATTTCTGGTAAATATTTGTTGGCGTCACCGATGAAGGGAGCAGGTCTTAATTGGCAGGCAACTTCATATCTGTCCCAAATTGCAAGTTCGGCACCAGTGCAGCTTGCCGCAGGGTTTACGAGCCCTGTTCCGTTATGAAAACTACTGCAAATAATTGCTGGAACTCCACAATCGATTGGACCGTCAATTGCGTAGCTGCTGGAAGCAACTTTGTTAGCACGAATGCGATTAGCCATATCATTCCACACCCATACGGCTTGGCTTCGATTACCTGCATCATTTGTTGCTCGTACTGCTTGCATTTGCAATGAAATCAAACCCATTAAACCAATGCTAGTAATAGTTATAGTTACTAGAACTTCGATTAGGCTCAGGCCTTTAAAACCAACTCTAGGAGTGTTTTTTATACAGTTATTCATGCTAATTCCTAGTAACAGATTATAAATTTGTAAAAGCAAGAGGACATTGGATGTCATTGCCGATTACTTGACCAATTTGATTTATTCTAATGGTGCGAGCATTTAGACCTGCGCACCCAAATGTTGCGATAGTCAGCGTTCCTCTCCCTGTAGCAGCATTTAGACCATACGCTACACCTAAATCGTTAAAGCCGATGGGGTTACTTGAATCTAATAATTCAGCACCTGGTCCGGAGCTAATATGGGCATCTGGGCCATAACTTATATGAGAGCGAAGAATCCTATCGCCATCTGCAGTATCAATAGCATTGCTATTATCAGTATTGTCTTCAAAAATTGTCCAGCCTTGTCCCCAGTTAACTCCTGTGCTATTCGGTTCAAAGGTGCTGGCTCCTGAATTTGCGGCACCAGTCGGAATCATCTTTACGACAACTTTGTGAGTAATTGCATGGTTACGTGCAAACATAATATCTATTAATAACGTGTTACTAAGCTTGTTTGAGGCCGAATTGGCAATGTATGTACGTATAGACGGTGCAGCTACTGCAGCAAGAGTTCCTGCGATAGCGAGCACGACCATTAATTCAACTAAGGTAAAACCATTGTCTTTATTCATTTCATCAGTTTCTTAAATTCAGAGGTGATTCACTAACCCTGTCGGATAAGCGGTTTATCGGTGAGTATGAAAGGTTTAAATTATAATTAGAATCATCAAAAGTACTGTGATCGAGGCTTCTATAAACTTAAAAGACCAAGTATATGAACTTGGCCTTAAAAAATATACTAACCAGGCTATATTTTAGTTAATTCGCCAGTAACTTTTTGACAATTGATCGCAACGAGTAATATTAGTATTTAATATTTCTGCTCCGATTGCGGTGATGCTTTTTAGCTGCTCACAACTCTCTTCGCATTCATCACCTTCACAGGGAGGAGGGCATACATCACCTTCAGGGCAGTCATCATTTTCATCCCCATTGCCACTAGCAGGGTTGTTGGATGGTGGGAATAAAACGACTGGATTTGGGGGGATGCCCCCTTGAGCTAGATCAGTTAATCCCCATTCACGCTCTAATGGATTATCACTAGGCTCTTTAGCAACAATCGGCTGAACCTGATAAAGGCGCGTGGAGCCGGTATCAGCATCACAGTTAGCAGATGAAACTGCATCCAGTGGGCGGTAAGTGGTAAAGAGAACGTTATTCGCGACTGTAATAGAGCTGGAAAGAACTTTTTCTCCAGTGCCCGTTAGTTGATAAAAACTACCAGCTTGTTGCTGTGCTGTTGTCGCAGAAGTGAAACTATTAACATCGGCGAGATTAGCTTCAGTGTAGTTAGCGTAAGTAGATGGATGACTGGCAATGTTGGTGTCATTAACGATATAGAAACGATCAATTACTCGAGTATCAAGGGGGTGAGCACGATAGCCTGACCCGATGCTAATTTGGAATTGTCCTTCTGGAGAAAAGCCTCCATAGCGCGTAAAGGCTATATCAGGAGTATTGAAAAACCGGATATTATTAGCACTACTACCGCCATTAAAGTCTGCCATGACTCCACCTTTGGCAAATGCAGCGGCAGTAGTTGCGCTATTATTCAAGTCTAAGCGCCATATGCGGCCACCAACGTCTGCTGTATATAATAAGTTAGTATAACCATCCAAAGTAGTATCTATGGTAACTATATCGGCAACGATTGCGCTCTTCATTTCAGTTAGGCTAAGATCAGCTCCTGAGTTTGAGCTACTCCATAATAATGCACCTGTCGCGGCATTGACCATGTAAATAGCGTTCCCCATGCTGCTCGTGCTACGACTTGCTTTTGAATCTTCAGTTGGGTCGTATCCGCCACCAAAGAATAACACTTGTGTTTTAATGCCTAGCCAGTTCACGATAGCAGGTGTCATTTTGGACCATGTTTGTCCCAGTTTACTAAACCCGCTAGTGGTATTGCTTATTTGCCAAAGAAATTCGGGTGCATTGCGGTTACTGACATCTAGTGCGTAATAGCTGCGGCCTCCACGACGCATACCGGCATATAGGTAGATATGTTCGTCATCTTCTAGAGTGTTGCTCGTGTCTAAGATAACCCCATTGCGATTCACGTCTTTATGCCAATAAGAAACAGGACCATCTAGCCCATAAACTTTATCTAGGCTAGAAAGTCCAGTGAAGTATTGGTAAATATTATCAAGCAGCTCGCTTGGAATGAAGGCGAAGTGCTCTACGGGATTGTCTTCATTAGTTGAAATTGAATGTAGGTAGCCAGAGTTCGTAGCGACAAAAATACTGCTATCAAATGTTTTAGCGACAGGGTCCTTGCCATAGTTAATTACTACGGGCTGGCTATGCAATGGGTCCTCCATGAAAATCCGGGCGTCATTTTTTAACAGGTCGTTGTCTTCATCGTTGACATCAATACCCTTTGCCCACTTTATTAACGTTGCTTTTTGAGTCGCTGTATAGCTCCCAGGAAGTGCTAATAAGCTATCTGTTAAGTTAACATTGTTTTCGTCTATTCGGTTTGCAGTCGCATTCAAGTCTTTATCACCAAAGTAAGATACTATTTTACGACCCGTTGTTAAGCGGCTAGCGGCGCCACCATTTCTGACTTCGTTTCCATCATGATCTCCTAGAGTCCAAAAGCTGTGAGAAGTTTCTAAAAAGAAACCTGTATTCGGGTCAACTGCTGGGTCGTCCTCCTTATCAACGACAGTTCCTTCACTCGTTAAGCGATAGCGTTTTAGATTACCTGACCAGCCAGCTGAATCGGTGGGCTTGAATACCGAATAGTATAATTGATCTAGGTGCTCTAAGTTATTGAATGCGTTCACAGAAACGGCGGGTGCCGTAAAAGTGCTCGAGGTTTTTGCAATAGAATCAAAGA
>Ga0209184_1001203_pt1 | contig 18502 bp, 14 predicted proteins | sample EN8Hudsemesocosm_2_FD_184627 | JGI IMG/M metagenome (GOLD analysis project Ga0209184, IMG submission 184627) | Methane-oxidizing microbial communities from mesocosms in the Hudson Canyon - EN8C Hudson Canyon (SPAdes) (version 2) | ecosystem: Environmental > Aquatic > Marine > Cold seeps | place... | reverse complement strand
TTTTGTTGATTGGGTAAGCTAAGTGACGACGACCCCAGTCTTCTAGACGGTGAATTTGACCACCACCAGTAGAAATAAGTTCTTTATATCGCTCAACCATTCCTGGAACCTGTTCACTTTGATCAGGATGTACCAAGAATATAATTTCGTAATGACGCATATACTCTCCCTATGGGTTATAGCTTTTAAGTATTTTTTTAAAAATAACTTTAAAAAGCAAGGAGTTACAGTTACACAAGAAACACCACCATCTACCAAACCGGTAAATAGAGATCTCTTGCAGATTTTAGAGCGACGAATTCTAGAGGCAAACCCTACTGTTTGCAAGGCTTTTCGACACATAGGCCGATACATTGGACGAGCCTTGGAGCTTGTAGCAGGTTTATTTCCAGCAAATTTCGATAGCGACTGCTTCAACACTCACCTGAAAACCATCCGCAACCAAACTTTCATTTGGCCCTAAAATAACAAGCGCTAAAATATCACCATAATAAATCAGCGGAATATGTAGCCGCCGCCATGGTGCGATTTTCTTGGCTTGTAGGATTTTTTTGAGGGATTTATTTTGTATTGAGCTGGGCAAAACGATTGACTCACCACCACTGCGTGAACGCACAGTAATCAGTTCATTTTGTTTTGGCATCCTTATTAGCGATTTATTTGGCACCCCTCCTTTTACAGCTTTAAAGATCACTTTTAACTCACGACCACCTATGGAAGCAATACGTAAAGGCGCCACGTCATCACAAAGTACCGTCTCGTCACAAGGTACCTCGTATCGGTAAACTTGCGCTTGGACCGCCTGGTCATTGAGATAAAACAAACAACCATTAAAGCGCCTTAAGTGATTACTCCCCCAACGTAAAGCAGGCAGCGCATCTCTTTCTGCAGGAATCACCTCTGACCAAACACGTTCAAAGATTTTTTCTGAGGGGTGCTCTACTCGCAAACAGTCCAACCAATGTCTCAATAAAAAATGCTGTTGTTCCATTGAATACACGGATAATAATGCTAAATCTAGCGCCTTATCTTCTGCATATTGTTCACTTATCACGTTCACTATTTGCGCCTCACACCAAGACAATAACTGTTGGTGTGTTTGACTCGACCGATCTGCCGTTCGACTAATGCTATTTAACACATTTGGCCAACGCGCCTCAAGCAAAGGAAGTATTTCATGGCGTACGAAGTTTCGATCAAACTGGAGATCTGTATTGCTATCATCTTCAACCCACGTTACAGGGTATTTTTTAATTTCAGCCTCTAACACGCACCTAGGTAACCCCAACCAAGGCCGAAATAGCTGACCATTTGATAAAGCTCGCTGCTGAGGAATACCTGACAAACCCTCTGGCCCTGCGCCACGTAACAGACGCATTAAGACCGTTTCAGCCTGATCGTTTTGATGATGCCCTTGCAATAACACACCACCATTAGACAGATAGCGTTCAAACACGTCATATCGAGCCTCTCTCGCAGCGGCTTCAAGCCCCTTACCACCCGCAGCCACATTTACACGCTCAACATGACACACCAAACCCATTGCGTCGCTAACAGAGTGACAATGTTCAGCCCATTCATCGGCAAACTGACTTAAACCATGATGTACATGAATAATTTGAATCGTTGGTTTATAAAATTTAAGCAGGTAAGGCATCGCAAATGCTAATAACGCCATTGAGTCAAGACCACCACTCAAAGCAATAAAATAGCGATCACTTACAGGAATTGCGCGCACTGCGCTTTGAATTGAAGGATGAAGCTGCTCTAAATTTGCCGAATTAATCTCTGGCATAAGCGATAAGCCGCTTGTATCGCTGCTCTACTAATTCATCTACATCCAATACACTAAGCCGATCGAGATTCTGAATTAATTCTGCCTTCACTCTATTGGCAGTTTCTTCTATATTCCGATGCGCACCACCTAAAGGCTCTTCAATAAGACTATCAATTAAATTAAGTTCTTTTAATCGCTCAGCAGTTATACCCATCGCTTCTGCTGCATCAGCGGCAAACTCAGCACTCTTCCATAAAATAGATGCACAACCTTCTGGCGAGATCACAGCATACGTTGAGTATTGCAACATATTCAGTTGGTCACAGACACCAATCGCTAATGCCCCACCTGAACCACCTTCACCTATAACCGTTGCAACGATGGGTACCTTGAGTCGAGACATGACCGCTAAATTGTGGGCGATAGCCTGACTCTGCCCACGCTCTTCAGCTCCGATACCTGGATAAGCACCCGGAGTATCAATAAAAGTTATAATTGGTACCCCAAAACGCTCTGCCAACTCCATTAACCGACACGCTTTTCGATAGCCTTCTGGTCTTGGCATACCAAAATTACGACGTACTTTTTCTTTTACTTCACGCCCCTTCTGGTGACCAATAACCATCACAGGCCGCCCATCTAAACGTGCTAGCCCACCAACAATAGATTCATCGTCCGCATACATACGGTCACCATGAAGCTCATCGAAGTCTGTAAAGATTAAGTCAAGATAGTTTTTGGTATAAGGTCGCTTTGGGTGTCGAGCCAAACGAGCAACATCCCAAGCATTTAAATTTGCGAAAATATCTTTGGTCTTAATGGCACATTCATGCTCTAGACGCTCGACTATTTCTTGAATATTTAATTCTTGATCAGTCCCAACCAAACGTAACTCTTCAATTTTTTCTTCGAGTTCAGCAATCGGTTGTTCAAAATCCAAGTAATATAAATTCATAATATCTAATCATCAGTGTAATTAAAGGGCGTGCTGAGAATGCAGGCTATTTTCAGTCAGATAGCCAAGTAACTCAAGTAATATTGTCGACATTTAAACCTAAGGCAATTCAAAAGCGTTAATATACCAAACGGACTTTTTCATTACCCAGCAAGTATTTTAAATCATCCATTAATTCATCAGCAGGCTTTACTCTCCACTCTGAACCCAATTCAATCAGTGTTTCCGCCTCAGGTCTCTTATACCTCAAAGCCATTTTACACGACCCATTTTTATAAGGTTCAATAACACCTTTTAATGAGCTTACAAAACCATTCTCAAATTGATTCTGATCGAGTGATACTTCTAGTCTATCAGCAAACCCTGACCTTGCCTCAAGCAGACTCCGTACGTTACTTACACGTAACTTCATTAACCCTGAATAGTCATCTATTTTCGCCACACCTTCGATCGCGACAATCGTATCTTTTACGATCGCCTCACGGCAGTCATCATAAGTATCCGCAAAGAGCATTCCCTCTATGCGCCCACTTCGATCATCCAAGGTGACAAAACACATGGTTTGACCACGCTTATTTTTCATCACTCGAATGTCAACAATTAACCCAACAATTGTTGTTTTACTCCGGCTAGATTTCAAATTGGCAATAGCGTTAGGCGAAAACTGGCGCACTTCTTTTTCATACTGATCAAACGGGTGCCCTGTTAGATACAAACCTAATGTGTCTTTTTCAAAATTAAGCCGTTCTTTTTCACTCCACTCTCGAACATTTTCAGACCCTTGATACACATCTTCAGAGTCGTCAGGCACCACCTCACCAAATAAATCGATTATACCTGCACTTTGATTTCGTGCATTTTGCCCCGCTCGTTTAACGGCCTCCCCTATGGTCTCCATCATTCGCGCACGACTGGGTCCAATTTTGTCCATCGCACCACCACGAACCAAAGAATCCAAGGCACGTTTATTTACTTTTTTCAGATCAACCCGATCACAAAAATCAAATAGATTTTTAAACGGGCCGCCTTCATCTCTAGCTTCAAGTAAACTACTAACAGGCCCTTCACCCAAGCCTTTAATCGCACCTAAACCATAGACAACCTGTAACTCATCATCAACCGTAAAAGTAAATTTACTCACATTGATATCAGGCAGCACTAGCGACAATTTCATATGCCGGCATTCTTCGACCAAGGTGACGATTTTATCGGTATTCTGCATATCGGCAGACATTACAGCCGCCATGAATTCAGATGGAAAATGCGTTTTTAACCAAAGCGTTTGATATGAAACGAGCGCATACGCGGCAGAGTGAGATTTGTTGAATCCATAACCCGCAAACTTTTCTACCAAGTCAAAAATTTTCATCGCGAGATCGGGGTCGACATTAATCGAAATAGCCCCCTCACGGAACGTCTCTCGTTGTTTAGCCATCTCCTCTGGTTTTTTCTTACCCATTGCACGTCGCAACATATCTGCACCGCCCAGCGTGTAACCCGCTAATACCTGAGCAATTTGCATAACCTGTTCTTGGTAAACGATAACACCATAAGTAGGTTCTAAAACCGGCGTTAAGCTTTCATGTTGAAAGTCTGGGTGCGGATAAGCGACTTCTGCCCGCCCATGCTTTCGGTTGATAAAGTCATCAACCATGCCCGATTCTAGCGGCCCCGGTCTAAATAACGCCACGAGCGCAATCATGTCTTCTAGATCATCTGGCTGAAGACGTCGAACCAAGTCTTTCATGCCACGCGATTCTAACTGGAAAACCGCTGTGGTTTGTGCTGATTTCAGTAAGGCAAAAGAAGCGGCGTCATCTAAGGGAATATGATCAATATCAACTGGCTCTTTGCCCTCTTTTAAGAGACGCGGATTTACCATTTTCAGCGCCCAATCGATAATTGTGAGCGTTCTTAAACCAAGAAAATCGAATTTAACCAGTCCGGCATCTTCCACATCGTTTTTATCGAACTGGGTGACAAGGCCACCACCCTCTTCATCACAATATAAAGCAGAAAAATCGGTTAGCTTAGAAGGTGCGATAACTACCCCGCCAGCATGTTTACCAACGTTTCGGGTAATCCCTTCGAGTTGCACAGCCATTTCCCAAATTTCTTGGGCGCCCTCATCTTCCTCTATAAACTCTTTTAATGCTGGTTCTTGCTCAATCGCTTTTGTGAGTGTCATACCGATTTCAAAAGGGATCATTTTGGACAATCTGTCGGCAAGACCATATGCCTTGCCTTGAACTCTCGCCACATCTCGCACAACAGCCTTAGCGGCCATCGTACCGAAAGTAATAATCTGCGAGACCGCTTCTTTACCGTAATGTTCAGATACATACGCAATAACACGGTCACGACCATCCATGCAGAAGTCGATATCGAAATCAGGCATCGAGACCCGCTCTGGATTTAGAAATCGCTCAAATAATAAATCATATTTTAGAGGGTCAAGATCTGTAATTTTTAGCACATACGCAACGAGTGACCCTGCACCCGACCCACGACCTGGCCCTACAGGAATATCGTGGTTTTTAGCCCATTGAATAAAGTCCATTACGATCAGAAAGTAGCCAGGAAAGCCCATCTGAAGAATAATATCTAACTCAAAGGTCAAACGATCAAAATAAGGTTTACGACTTTCCTCTAGCTTTTCAGGTGGACAATCTGCATGAATAATGGCTAAGCGTTCTTCTAGACTGTCTCGGCACAACTCCCGAAAAAATGTATCCATTGTCAACCCCTCTGGCACAGGGTATTGAGGTAAGAAACACTCGCCTAAACGTATATCAACATTACAACGTTTGGCTATTTCAACGGTATTCTCGATCGCTTCAGGAATATCTTCAAATAGCTCAATCATCTCCTCGGCAGATTTAAAATACTGATCTTCAGTGTAAATTTTCGGTCGATTGGGATTATCAAGCACTTCACTTTCAGAGATACAGACTCGTGATTCATGAGCCTCAAAATCTTCTGCGTATAAAAACTGCACATCATTTGTCGCCACAACAGGACAATTGATTTCTTGGGCTAGGTCAACCGTCTGATGCAGCACTTCTTCATCGCCCGCTCGATTCGTACGCTGCAGTTCCAAATAAAAACAACACGGAAAGACATCCATCCAAAATTTTGCGAGCTCTATTGCCTGTTCTTTTCGCCCCGATAATAATGCGCGCCCAACGTCGCCATCTTTAGCGCCAGATAAAACAATTAGGCCCTCTGCTGCGGCAACTAGCCAGTCTCGCTTTACCATCGCCTTGCCAAAATCTTGGCCTGCTGTAAAGCTTTTTGATACTAATTCAGTGATATTTAAGTAGCCTTTATTGTTCATAGCCAGTAGCGTTAAACAACTTGGTTTGTTAGGCTCACCTTCGTTTTCCAACCAAATATCTACACCGATAATTGGCTTAATACCACTACCACGTACCGACTTATAAAACTTTACCGCCGCACATAAATTTGACTGATCAGTAATCGCTATAGCGGGCACTTGATCTGCAACCAATTTTTTAACCAAAGGTTTAATTCGGATTAAACCTTTGCTTAAAGAAAATTCAGTATGGACTCTGAGATGAATAAATTTTGCTGACATTTTTTGATCTTGATATGAAATATATTGGCTGTTGATAATAGCATGATTTGCAGAATATGACTCACGCGACCTCATGTAAAAAATTCAAATTAAACAAGAATAATAAACTATAGAGCTGCGTTGAATTAGAAAATTCTTACTCTAATGTCCGACAACACAAGCACTTTAACCAAAACAAACCAACAGTTCTTACACTTCATGACCAGCCTTCATCACAAGCATTTATATGACCGACATCACAATATCGAACAGATATTTGCAACTCATCCCCAAAATAGCACCACTTATCGGAAACATATTTCTACTTTTCTGTATTTATAGATACTAAATAGTGTTCACCCAAAACAATCACGACACCGAGCGAGCCAAATTTATTTTCAAGTAAAAGTGAGAGGTAACTTTATGAACGAGCTATATCTAATTGAAGATTTTGCACAAGATTATGATTTTATCTACGCGAATACAGACCAGCTAAAACATCAGGTCTACAAACTTCGATCACAATTGCATGAGAATATAATGGACATTGATCAGTACGACACGCACTCTCATCATATTCTGCTTAAACATAAAACAACCAACACTTACGATGCGTGTGCTCGTATTATCGAAACACCTGCAAAAAGTCCAGATAAACGGCTACCCTTTGAAGAAAGCTACAGAGAAAATATTTGGGCCTCTCGTATCGCTATCAAAGACCTATCGAGACGATCATTCTGCGAACTATCTCAAATATACGTTGCCCCTAACGCGCTTTCTGCAGAAACAGACTTAAATCAAATACCACAAATTCTACTGGGGGTTTATCTCGCATCAATTTCTTTAGCGAGGCTACTATTCCATGATTTCGTATTCGTAGAGTTGCCTGAAATCTCATTTAAAAAGCTTAGAATGCATGGGCTTTTATTTGAGCAAGCCAGCAATACCGAGAATGATCAAAAAAATATTGTTTATTGCTTAAATTTAGATTCGGGCATAAGCTCAACCAACCCTACCTATGAATTACACCAGCACATTTTGAACGAGATGGCCCATCAGCTGAATATTCCTATTGTTCAGGATTATGATATTGATGAGATACACGCGGTTTAAAATTACTTATGAATTTATTTACCGATCATTTTCTCTTTTTTACCTCTTAGTCTTAGTTTCGGTTAGAATGCTGTGATATAGCCATCCTTATTTAAACCACAGGTTAAGAAGGTAAAGAAATATGACTGAAACGATACAGATTTTCCACAACCCACGTTGTTCAAAATCACGTCAAACGCTCGCACTAATAGAAGAAAAAGGCGTTCAACCAGAAATAATTCTTTATTTAGAAAATACGCCAGATGAAAATGAGCTAAAAGAAATACTGTCTAAACTAGGCATCAGTGCTCGAGAATTATTAAGAAAAGGCGAACAGGATTATAAAGACCATAATTTAAGTGACCCAACACTAAGTGAACAAGACTTAATTGGAAAAATGACTCAGTTTCCAAAACTTATTGAGCGACCAATTGTGATCAAGAACGATAAAGCTGTTCTTGGGCGCCCTCCTGAAAATGTACTGGGTTTACTTTAATGTCTGCCGCCACGTCCACTAGCTCGAACCAAGCGCCTTATATATTAGTGCTGTTTTATAGCCGACTAGGGGCCACCAAAGCGCTTGCGATGCAAATAGCACGCGGCATAGAACAAACGCATGGTATTGAAGCCCGTTTACGTACAGTACCGAGCGTTTCACCCAATACGCAAACTACCGAGCCTAGCATACCGGATGACGGGGCTATTTTTTGTACACTAGAAGACCTTGAAAATTGTGCCGGCATCGCGCTGGGCAGTCCAACACGTTTTGGCAATATGGCGGCCGCCCTTAAATACTTTATAGACAGCACTAGCCCGTTATGGATGTCTGGTGCGCTTTCAGGAAAACCAGCGGCCGTATTCACCTCAACAGGCAGCATGCACGGCGGACAGGAAACCACCTTAACCTCAATGATGTTACCACTGCTTCATCATGGCATGTTGGTATGCGGTTTACCTTATACTGAGCCTGCATTAAGCGATACTCGTACAGGTGGCACCCCCTATGGCGCCAGCCATTTTGCAGAAGAAGGCCAGATAAAACTTTCTGAACATGAAATCAGTTTATGCCAAACACAAGGAAAGCGCTTAGCCCGCTTTGCTTTAGCTTTACTTCAGACTAATCAAACCTAATTTGAGATTTATAATGCAACCAAAGCTCGATACAAAAAGTATTATCGCCAGAGACATCACCTTAGCGTGTTATGTTTTACTCATTTTAATGATGATCATCACCAGTTTGCCTAGCATGCTGCCTGAAGGCGTCTCCCCCTGGGTTCCACTTTTTATAAAATTATTCCCTTTATTTATTATTATGCCAGGACTCTTAAAGGACCATTTAAGATCATTTATCTGGCTGTGTTTTATAGTATTATTTTATTTCACCAAGTCAGTGGTAGAAACTTTTAAGTCATTTGGTGCAAATATTGACTATTTCATAACATTTCTTACTGTCGCTCAGTTTTTGTCTGCTATGTTTTATATTAAGTGGGCAAGATCACTCGGCCGTGGCATACAGTAATCAAGCTAATTGCCATGCAAGTAAGATCAAACAAACACTAATTTACTAACCGTTAAATTAAGCAACGCGACAAATTAGAGACAGATATATGATACAGGTGCCATCAAAAACAGTTCCGCTAAATTTAGCTGATATTGTAAAACAATTACTGCATGATGAAATTCTTTCAGAAAGTGATGCTGATGCCCTGTTCAAAACCCCAAAAGGTCAAAAACAGGCCAAGCAACACCCGCTTGAAATTATCGCAGATGCCCAGCTTAAACAATGCAATGGTTTATCGCTCACCCTTGAAGTATTGATGGCTTGGTTAGCAAACTGGAGCGGTCAGGATTTTTATCAAATTGACCCGTTAAAAATAGACCCTCAAAAAATTTCGGCGGTCATGTCTTTTGCATTTGCACAAAGGCATCAAATTTTAGCACTAGAAATCCACCCTTCACATGTTGTGATTGCCAGCGACCAACCCTTTCTTGACCAGTGGAAAGCAGACTTACAGCATGTACTCAAAAAAGATATTCACCGTGTATTGGTTAAACCTGATGACTTACGAAGATTTACGGTCGAATTTTATGAACTCGCCCACTCAGTTAATAAAGCAGGTGCTCAAACTGACGACAAGGGTTACACCCAAAATTTTGAGCAACTGTTAGAGCTAGGCAACCAAGCCAACCCCGATGCAAACGACCAACATATCGTTAATATCGTTGACTGGTTACTACAATATGCGTTTGATCAGCGTGCCAGCGACATTCACATTGAGCCACGCAGAGACATTGCACAAGTACGATTTAGAATTGATGGCATTTTACATAACGTTTATGAGTTTCCCGCCAAAGTTGGGCTCGCTGTGACAAGCCGTTTAAAGATATTAGGCCGGCTCAATGTTGCCGAAAAACGAAAACCCCAAGACGGCCGAATAAAAACTCGCAATAAATCAGAAAAAGAAATTGAACTACGACTTTCTACCCTGCCCACTGCATTTGGTGAAAAGCTCGTAATGCGAATCTTTGACCCACAAGTACTTCAATGTTCGTTTGCTGACTTAGGTTTTTCTACAGAAGATTTGCGTCGCTGGAATGAGATGATCAACAAGCCAAATGGTATCATTTTAGTAACAGGCCCAACCGGATCAGGTAAGACCACAACGCTCTACTCAACACTAAGAGAGCTCGCTACCGCAGAAGTAAATGTCAGCACCATTGAAGACCCTATCGAGATGATTGAACCAGCGTTTAACCAAATGCAAATTCAAAATTCAATCGATTTAGATTTTGCTACCGGCATTAAAGCATTAATGCGACAAGACCCAGACATCATTATGATCGGTGAAATTCGTGATCTAGAAACAGCTGAAATGGCCACACAAGCGGCGCTCACTGGTCACTTAGTACTTTCGACCCTGCACACAAATGACGCGCCTAGCGCAGTGACTCGTTTGATGGAACTGGGTATCCCTCCTTACTTAATTCGCGCTACGGTGATTGGTGTAATGGCACAACGTCTTGTTCGTACTTTATGCCCATCATGCAAAAAACCTCAACAGCTCGAAGAAGAAGACTGGACCATGCTAACTAAACCATGGAAAACACCTTTACCGACGAATGCCCAGCAACCTGGCGGCTGTTTAGAATGCAGAAATACAGGTTATCGTGGTCGTGCTGGCGTTTATGAAATCATGCCTTTATCCGAAACGCTTAAAGAACATATTCATGATCATGGACAATCTAATGATATTCGAAAACAAGCAATCAAAGAAGGTATGCATTCTTTGCGTTTAAGTGGTGCTAATAAAATAGCAAAGGGGCAAACAACCATCGATGAGGTGCTACGTGTCACACCCGTGAGTTTAAATAAGTAGCTTACTTCCTACCACACTTTAGACTGCCGCTACCTTACACTACCTCACTTTTACGACGCCAGAACGTCAAAAAAGCTGGGGCTCTGTAAACAATCAACGCGGAGAAAATCAATACACAGCCTAACATTTGATTTTCAGACATTCTTTCAGTCAAAAACAGCGCACCTAACATCGCGACCCATACGGGCTCCAACATAAATATCATGGTCGCATGACTGGGGTTTAAATGGATCAATGCTTTCGTCTGCAAAGCAAATCGCAAGCTCGTTGCGATCACCGCGCTACACAACAACCAAAACCAAGAAATAGCATGTATTTCAGCTGGCCAGCTCTCCGTCATGATCGCTGAGATAAAAGCAACCGAGCCGATTGCTGCTAGCTGTACCGTCGCTAACGGCATCGCTGGAATTTTCTGCCCGTATCGACTAGTAAGAATGACATGCAGCGCAAAGCCGATCGTTGAAAGCACAAAATACACATGAGACCGTTCAAAACTAAAACTGAATGATTGGTCTTCAGTGACTTGAAGCGATAACAAAGCTAAGCCTGATATAGCCGGGAGCAAAGCCAGTAACAAACTAATTGTCAACTGATCACCAAAAAACAAGCGCCCAATCAGGGGTACAAACACTACGGTCAAGCTAACAATAAAGGCCCCCTCACCAATACTATCTGACTGATCTAAAGCAACAATCCACAGCAGCAAGGTTAAGCCAAGCAACATACCCGTACCAAAGGCACGATAAAATTGAATTTTCGTTATTTGCTTTAATGCTGGCCAACACAAAAATGCTAGAATAAATGCCGCTAAAGAGAAGCGAATCGCCAAAAAGATATGAGGCGGAAACTCTATCAACGCACTTTTAGTAAACACCCATCCCGCACCCGCCACAAGCGTGACACAAACCAGCATCAATTCGTATTTCCGTGTGTAATCGTGAGCGCTAATATGTAACCTCTTCGCGTAAACTAAACAACTAACCTTATCAGAAATAAGTATTCAGGTAACGTTCGAATAATGATACAGACTGTTGCTATGTCATAAATATTTTCTACTTGCCAAATCTAGCTTCAGTTAGTAACCTACACAGAATGACCAGCAGTCACAAAAAGACCGTCAGCCACCACACATTATTGAGACATTCATGATAGATAAAGTCAGCCAATTCATCGTCCGACAGAAGTTTTTTGTTATTCTAATTTCGTTAATCATTGTTTTTCTGGCGGCAAGCGGCTTGCCTAAAACAAAATTCAGCTCTGACTATCGAATATTTTTTAGTGATGACAATGAAAACTTAAAAGCATTTGAAGACTTACAAGCAACCTTCACACGAAGCGATAATGTGATGTTTGTATTAGCACCTAAAGACGGTCAAATTTTTACGCAAAGCAACCTTTCAATCATCGAAGAACTCACCGATCAAGCATGGCAGCTCCCTTATTCAATTCGAGTAGATTCAGTCACTAACTACCAACATACCGTTGCGGAAGATGATGACTTGTTGGTTGATAATTTAGTCAGCGACGCACTTAATCTAAGCGATAAAAAACTTGATTTTGCCAAGTCTGCTGCACTCAATGAACCATCGCTATTGAATCGATTAATCGCAGAAAAAGCAGACGTAACCGCCATCAATGTCTCAATGGAAATGCCTGGCATTAACCCCAGTAAAGAAACACCAGAAGTCGCTCTGGCAGCCTACGCAATGCAAAATCAGTTCAACGAACAATATCCCGACATGAAAATTTACCTAGCGGGTCAGATTATTGTCGACAATGCCTTTAAAGAAGCTTCGATCTACGATCTCACACATATCGTTCCTTTAGCATTACTTATCACTTTGATTTGTATCGCTGCTTATATGTATGCAGCAAGCGCTAGCATTACAACGGTCATATCAGGAACAAGCGCTGTATTCATTATCATTTTTGCTTCAATATTTTTTGCTATCGGAATTTCTGCTTGGTTAGGCATTGATATCACAACTGCCTCGGCCAATGCACCCACCATGATATTGACCCTCGCGGTGGCCGATTCGATTCATATACTCGCCTCTTTCTTCCAGCAAATGCAGACAGGAAAAAACAAAGCTTCAGCGATGGTAGAGAGCCTTAGGATTAACCAACAACCCGTTTTCTTAACCAGCATTACCACTATTATAGGCTTTTTATCGCTTAATTTTAGTGACTCCCCTCCTTTTCAAGATTTAGGTAATATAGTTGCGATTGGTGTTGCTGGTGCTTGGATATTCTCAGTTTGGTTATTACCGGCACTAGTGGTCGCTCTGCCCTTTAAAGTAAAAGCCTTAAACGAAGAAGAACAAGCAAACAGCTGGCCCAAAAAACTGGCTAACATGATCATTAAACGCTCTAAATTAATTCTGATAAGCAGTATTGCCATCATGGCAGTGTTCATATCTTTCTTACCACAAAACGAATTAAATGACGTATGGGTCGAGTATTTTGACGAATCTATGCGAGCACGTGAGGCGGCGGATTTCACCCGCGCAAGATTAACAGGTTTAGGAAACATTTCTTTTATTGTTAAAGCGTCTGAAGCCGGTGGTATCAGCAAACCAGAATATTTAAAGAGTTTAGAAAAAGCGGCCATTTGGCTTCGTGCTCAACCGGAAGTTCAACATGTATCCAGCTTTAGCGATGTAATGAAGCGTCTGAATAAGAATATGTACGGGGACGCTGAAGAAGCCTATCGACTCCCTGAGAACGCTGAGCTCGCTGCACAGTATTTACTCTTGTACGAAATGTCATTGCCATTTGGACTAGATTTAAATAACCAAGTAAACTTCGACAAATCAGAAACACGACTAACGGGCTCATTATCCAAAACATCAACCGCGAAATTACTCGAACTACAAACGCGTTCCACTGAATGGTTTAGAAACAACATTCCAGAAGTTGAGTTTTCTAGCGGAGCCAGTAGTGATGTGATGTTTGCCCATATCGGTCAATCTAATATTAGATCAATGCTACAAGGCACCTTCATTGCTCTAATTATCATCTCCATCATTTTAGCCATCAGCCTTAAATCAGCCTATTATGGTGTCATCAGCTTATTGCCAAACATACTCCCTGCATTAGTTGCTTTTGGGATATGGGGGATTGTAAATGGCCAAATAGGTATCGGCTTATCGGTCGTTTTTGGAATGACCCTTGGCATTGTTGTTGACTATTCCGTACATTTTTTGAGTAAATTTTTACGTGCAAAACGGGAGAACAAACTATCAACTGAAGACGCGATTCATTACGCCTTCAATACGGTTGGGGTCGCACTTTTTGTTACCACCATTATTTTGTTTGCAAACTTTTCAGTGCTGGCAATCTCTGACTTTTCAATGAATGCAGACATGGGGCTGATGACGGCAGTCACGATCATTGTTGCACTCTTGGTCGATTTCTTTTTTCTACCGCCCTTACTTCTTTATTTGGTTGATAATAAGAAAAAGCGCTTAAAGCAAAGTGAATACTTAGCGCCCCTCAGACAAAGTGAAGTAGTATCCGAATAACACCACTTGAGAACCTAAGTTAAGTTGGTAGTGAATGGATGTATCCCAACAGGAACTAAATATTGACGAAAAGGAAAGCTGAAAAAGACTTTCCCAAGATAAAGATCGAACTTAGAGTGGAAGTAATGTTAAATTTACACCTAAGTACCGTTTACTAAAAATAATGTTAGAGGTTTATAAATGCTTATTCGCTCAAGATCTACCAAACTTATCTCATCACTTATCTTACTAAGTTGCTTTCAGGGCATTAGTTTTGCTGAAACACCTGAAGAAAAAGGCTTAGCCATTGCAGTTGAGTCAGATAAACGCAATACCGGTTGGCTAGATAGCACTGCCGATATGACGATGACCTTACGAAATAAGCGTGGAGAAGAAAGTGCACGCGCTCTACGGGTGAAAAGCCTTGAAGTAGAAGCCGATGGCGATAAGAGCATGACGATCTTTGACCAACCTAAAGATGTACGTGGCACGGCGCTTTTAACGTTCTCACACAAAACGAAAGCTGATGACCAATGGTTATTCCTTCCCGCTTTAAAGCGCGTAAAACGAATTGCGTCTAAAAATAAGTCAGGGCCCTTCATGGGCAGTGAATTCGCTTTTGAAGATCTAAGCTCTCAAGAAATAGAAAAATATACTTATGAGTATTTAAAAGATGAAGCCTGTGGGGACTTGACTTGTTTTGTCGTGAAACGTATTCCAACCGATAAGAACTCGGGTTATACCAGCCAGACTGCCTGGATAGACCAAAGCGAATACCGCGTTCACAAAATTGAATTCTTTGATCGTAAGAAATCATTATTAAAAACACTTAACTCAAGCGATTACAAAGAATACCTCGGTCAATACTGGCGTCCTGCAAAAATGGCGATGCAGAACCACCAAACTGGAAAAAGTACTGATTTAGTGTGGACAAACTACAAGTTTAAAACGGGCCTTGAAGATGGCGATTTCACGAAAAACAGCTTAAAACGCGCAAGATAGTACGCCTAATATCAAAACTAATGCACATCAAAAGCGGTTATCTAACATTTTGATGTGCATTTTTCTTATTCTCCCCGCTATACTGACCCCACGATAATAAATTACCACATAACATTCTACACGGATCTATCTATGCAATCTTTTCAAGCACCCAGCAGAATATTAATGGGCCCAGGCCCTTCTGATGTTTCAGAACGCGTTTTAAAAGCACTTTCTCAACAAACAGTGGGGCATTTAGACCCAACTTTCATCACCTTAATGGATGAAATAAAAAGTCTGCTTCAATATGCTTTTCAAACTAAAAACGAGTTAACCATCCCCGTCTCTGCGCCTGGTTCTTCAGGCATGGAAACCTGCTTTATGAATTTGGTTGAACCGGGCGATAAAGTACTCGTGTGCATCAATGGTGTATTTGGAATGCGCATGAAAGAGGTGGCAATTCGAGCGGGTGCTCAAGTTGAAACACTTAACTTTGAATGGGGTGAAGCTGTTGACCCAATTGCGGTTGAATCAGTATTATCAAAGCAATCAGATATCAAGATGCTGGCATTTGTTCATGCCGAAACATCTACTGGCGTAGGTTCTGACGCAAAAACACTTTGCGCTATTGCTCATAAATACGATTGTTTATCTATTGTTGACGCCGTCACGTCTCTAGGTGGAACTGAATTAAAAGTAGATGAATGGGGAATTGATGCCATTTATTCTGGTACTCAAAAATGCCTATCGTGTATTCCTGGCTTATCACCGGTTAGTTTTAGCGCTAAAGCTGTCGAAAAAATCAAAAGTAAATCAAGCAAAACCTATAGCTGGTTTTTGGATTTATCACTAGTCATGGATTATTGGGGACAAAACGCTAAAAGAGCTTATCATCACACGGCCCCTGTAAATAGTTTATATGCACTTCATGAGTCGCTATTAATTCTTAAAGAAGAAGGTCTCGAAGCCGCTTACGAACGCCATGCCCTTCACCATAAAGCACTTGTTGCTGGCCTTGAAGTACTCGGCATCGAAATGCTAGTCGCGGCTGATATTCGTCTTCCGCAACTCAATGTGGTGAAAATTCCTGAAGGCGTTGATGATGCTAAAACTCGTGCGACCTTACTTCAGCAATACGACCTTGAAATAGGTGCTGGCTTAGGTAAATTTGCAGGTAACGCATGGAGAGTTGGCTTAATGGGTAATGGCTGTAGCAAAAAGAATGTATTATTCTGCCTTGCTTCACTAGGCGCAGTATTAAATGACCAAGGCCATCAATGCGATACAGAAAAAGCATTGAGCCAAGCCGAATCTGTGTACTAAACTTTAGTATAATATCTGCTCCATTTATGCGCTTAAGTATAAATGGAGCACGTTTATAACTAAACTAAGAGGGCGTAGCATCATGACAAGTAAAACGTTACTCATCATCGCCCACATCCCCTCCCCCAACACGCTTAAGCTAAAAGACGCCATACTTGAAGGCACAGAGTCATACCCCCTCCAAAACACTCAGATAAGATTTCTGTCTCCATTTGATACCCAGCCCGAAGATATACTCGCGGCAGATGCAGTAATTCTAGGAACCACTGAAAATTTAGGTTACATGAGTGGTGCTTTAAAAGATTTTTTCGACAGGTGTTACTACGCCTGCCTAGAAGTAAAACAAGGCCTTCCTTGTGCAGCCTATATACGTGCGGGAAATGATGGTACAGGTACACTCAACGCCCTTAAAACCATCACCACAGGACTTAAATGGCGCTGGGTACAAGAACCTATAATATTACGTGGTGATTACGACATTCATTTTGAAGAACAATGTAAAGAACTTGGTGCTGCAATGGCTTGTGCCTTGGATGAAGGCATCATATAGTTAGCTTTGTGACTAACTTCAATACAGAACAACCCCCTAATAAAAGGATGTTATTTTAAATGATTTCTAAGCCTGTACTTTCTTATTCAAAAACTTCACTTTCAAAAACTTTATTTTCAAAAAAACGTCAACCAAAAAAACACATTTTCAGTTTACCTGCATTGACCACATTGTTTGCTATATCATTACTCAGTGCATGCGCAAGCATTGTGCCTTCTAAAGATCTCACTAAACTTTACGTTTTTGATTGTGGTGATATTGAGGTTCGCGATTTATCTATTTTCACTCCCGGTATCAATGAGGGACAAGTAAAACAAATGACCGACAGTTGTTATTTGATTCAGCATGAAAAAGGCATGTTACTTTGGGATGCAGGGTTAAGTGATTCTTTAGGCCCTAAAGGTATAGATGCTTGGGAGGGAAAATTTCATCTTAGCGTGAGCCACCCATTAGCTGAACAACTTGAAGAAATTAACATCAAGCCTATTGATATCGACTTCATTGGCATTTCTCATTTTCATGGTGACCATACCGGAAACGCGAACCTTTTCACTCAAGCAGCACTCCTTATTCAACAAGAAGAGTATGATGTTGCCTTTGGCGATGACCCTGCCGCAGCGGGTTTTAACCCCGATAGCTATAAAGACCTTGATAAATCCAAAATCAAAATCACATCAGGTGACTTTGATGTATTTGGCGACGGTACCGTAGTGATTAAACGCGCTGTTGGCCATACACCCGGCCACCAAGTATTATTTGTTGATTTAGCAGAATCTGGCCCCATATTATTATCTGGTGATTTGTATCATTTTACCGATAACAGAACGAACAAAAGAGTTCCTTCATTCAACTTTAACAAAGCGCAAACATTGGAATCAATGGAGAAAATTGAAGCTTTTGTAGAACAAAAGAAAGCACAATTATGGATCCAGCATGACCTTGAACAAAACAAGGCCATCAAGCACGCTCCAGCTTATTATCAATAAACGCCTTAAAATGGTGTAACAAAGAGTTGTTACACCTAACCTAACTAAAGGAAAAAAATGTGTTAAAAATCGTTCTCACCGTGATTGTTATTGCTGTTGCAATCTTTGTCGTCCTGCGCACTTCAAGCAACAAGAAAGCGGCAGTTGAAAATATTCAGCTAGGCGTTGACTACCTTGCCAGCAATAAATTAGAAGATGGCGTAAAAACCACAGCATCCGGCTTACAGTACAAGGTATTAACCACGGGCACCGGCACAACACATCCTAAACAGAGTGATAAAGTTAAAGTTCACTATCATGGCACTCTTACAGACGGCACTGTATTTGACAGCTCTGTTGCACGCGGCCAACCTATCTCTTTTGGTTTAAATCAAGTGATTA
>Ga0209184_1001201_pt1 | contig 18553 bp, 7 predicted proteins | sample EN8Hudsemesocosm_2_FD_184627 | JGI IMG/M metagenome (GOLD analysis project Ga0209184, IMG submission 184627) | Methane-oxidizing microbial communities from mesocosms in the Hudson Canyon - EN8C Hudson Canyon (SPAdes) (version 2) | ecosystem: Environmental > Aquatic > Marine > Cold seeps | place... | reverse complement strand
TTAGTGAAACTGAGGTACAGAGCTATTTAGAGAGCTTACGAAATCAGCACCAAGCGGCGAATCATATCGTATTTGCGTACAAGATGAAAACAGAAAAAGGCATAGTCTGTCGATTTTATGATGCTGGCGAGCCATCGGGAACCGCAGGTAAACCAGTATTTAATCATTTAGAAGGCAATGACTTGATTAATGTTTTAGTCGTTGTAGTGCGTTATTTTGGTGGAATTAAATTAGGTGCAGGGGGCTTAACGCGTGCGTATGGCAATACCGCTAAACGGGTAATAGAAACAGCTGAGTTAGTTGAGTATATAGAGTATGCACAGATCAAGTTTGTCTTAGATTACAATCAGTTTCAAATGTTCGAGTATCAGCTCGCTAAGTTTTCTGGCACGATTGTAGAGAAAGAATTTGCAGGACAAATTCAGTGTGTTGTGAAAATGCCAGAAGTTAAAACAGCCGAGTTTTTAACGCATTTTCCCGGGCAAATTATTTAAATAGCAATCTAGTCTATATAGCTTAATAGCATCCAAATATTATTGAAATACAGGTGGTAAATGAATACATTTAAAAAACAGGATTATAAAATTAGTTGGGCTTCATTGGTATATATTGTTGCTTTGCCTCTGTTGTCTGGGTGTGCAGTTAATCAAAGCGAAGTATCAATCGCCAAAGCAGTTGTGCCAAATAGCCAAGATCAAGTTGAAGTGCAGAAGGCGATTCAGCTAGAAAAAATAAAAATACCTGAACAGGCGGATGCAATACGCAAAGAATTAGTCGCTCAAAGTCAGTTAAGAGTGATTTCAGATATTGCTATTGATGAAGGGAATAACCTAATTAGTATTAATGAGGGTAAGCCCATTAATATTTTAGGCACGCGCATTGATAAATCAAAAGGAAAGATTGTTGGTGATATAGGTGATAATTTAGGCAAAGTTTATGCAAGTGCACTTAGTAAAGATAAGCGATATTTAGCTATCGGTGGTTATATAGAAGATTTTTCAGGTGCAACAGAACAAGAAGCGAAGTGGATTAGAATATATCGCTACCCCAGTGGCAAATTAAGAGGGGTATTGAGGTTACATACAGGCGCAATACTGTCACTCGCTTTTAGTAGTGATAATCGTTATCTTATTTCTGCTTCAGTCGATAAAACTATACGACTTTGGGATACAAAATATTGGCAGATAGAAGGCGTTATTCATTACCCAAGTGATGATGTGTACGCTTTATTGATGTTAAAAAATAAGCGACAAAATAGTTATGATATTTACTCCGCAACGTCAGAAAATGAGGTTTCATTAGCGCGATTTAGGCCCTGATAAACCGATTACTCCAAAGCATATATTCCTTAGCCCAAGATCAAAATAGCTTGAGTAAATATATAGCCAACACCGCGTACAGATTTGAAGGGAATATTGTTATCATTATTGCTATGGCTAGAATCGGTGTTAAGTATTTTTTGGCGTAATCGACTCATACAAACTTCAAGGCGACGTGGATCAAAACTAAGCTCTCTGCGACCAGTAACCTGTTTAATAAGCTTAGCTTTGGTGATAGCAATACCTGCATTCTTGGCCAGTAATGTAAGAATTAGGCTTTCCATCCCCGTTAAACTAATACTCTCGCCCGAGGGTGTCATTAAAATGGTCGCAGCCTCAATAAGTTTCCATGTTGATTCTTCCTCCTCCTCAGTAGGCTGAATCCTGCGATGCAACGATTCAATCACCGCATCTAACTCACGCCAATCAACCGGTTTAACTAAATAAACATCGGCACCATTCTTAAATCCATGGAGTTTTGTATCTATTTCACCTCGGGCAGTGAGCATAATAATACCGAGTTTTGGCTGCTGCTTTCTAAGCCGCTTAGCAATTGAGAGACCATCTTCACCAGGCAAACCAATATCTAAGATAGCAATAGTGTAATCTTGATTCGCCACCTTTTTGTCTAAGGCGATCGCATCCCCAACAGCATCAACGTGATAGCCTTTTTGCTCAAGTTGAAAGCTTAGATCGTCACATAGGTCGACATTATCTTCAACAAGAATAATCCGTTTTTTATTATTTAACATAATGGTTTCAGTTGATTGGGGTAGATTATAAAGGGAGCCAGAAGCCGATTTGAGCTCCCTTATCGGGTAGGTTTTTAACCTTAATATGCCCCTGATGCTGTTCAATCACATTTTTAAACAAATAAAGCCCTAAGCCCAATCCATCTCGATTCGATGAATCATCGCCACGCTGATATTTATTAAATATTTTATCTATCATAATATCGGGGATTCCAGCCCCCAGATCATTAACGAGCCAGCAAATACCGTTATTCCCTTGATAGGCTTCAGGGTATATCTTGAGTAAAATAGTTGATTTTAACGGGGAATACTTTACCGCATTATCAATAATATTCAGCATAGCGATTCGTAACATACGCCTATCTGCTTTAACCACTATTTCTTTATCATCTACCTTCTCGATACGAATAGTATTCTCAGCTTGTAGCCCTAATAACTCAATAGCTTCTTTGCTTATACTGATTAAGTCTTCCGGTTGCAGTTCAAATGGCCAGGATTCATGCTTTGAATTGATTAATGCCATCTCCAATACAGTATTTAGTTTTTTCACAGCGTTACTGATTCGATGAAAACGACGCTGTGTTTGCTCTTCATTGGGTTTCTTTTGCGCAACCAATATTTTTAATGATTCATTTGCCGCATCAATAACAGCAATGGGCGTACGTATTTCATGCGTCATCATTTCCAGGAACTGACCTTGCTCTGCACTTAATTGCTTTTCTCGTCGGATAGTTTCTTGCGCTATTCCAGTATCAATTTTGGCTTGTTCGTATTTTTGTTCTTTCTCTTGCATCTGAAGTATCAGTGCAAAATGCAATATCAATATATGGCACAAGTTACTGAGCATGCCGAGATAGATTGTTAATTCATTAAAAGGGATGATTGATAACGTGGATAGGATATTGATACTAAGTAAAATCGAAAATACACCAAAAGCGATAACAATGAGTCGCTGCGACAGATTTTCTTTTTGCCATAATCGCACTAAAATCCAGGGTGTAATCAGAGTAGTCATTATTGCCCATAGCAATAGTATTGGTGTAAATTTTTGATAGTGGCCAAAAGGCACTGAAATAGCCGTTATGATGCCAACCACAGCTCCCAGCATAAACAAGAGATAGGTAGCTGGGTGATAGCGTTTTAATTCATAAATTTTTGTATAAAACAGATAAGCAAAGGCTGCAGCTAAAGCGAGTGACAAGCCTAAAGTAAGGTTTGCGTATAATGGTTGCTCAGGAAAAATAAATTCACTGACAAACCCATTAATAGCTAACCACTGAGTTGCATTAAGCAGTAAATACAGCGCATAGTAGAAAAAAATAGACTGACGTATTATTAGCCAATTAACGCTAGTAAATAAAAATACAGTCAATATAAGGCTAAAATATAAGCCAAAGACAAAATAGCTACTTCTTGTGTATTGGTTGAATTGATCGGGTTGCCACAATTTAACAATAGCTGATATTGTGCTGGAGCTTTTCAAGCGAATATAAAACTGATGCTGCCCTGCGAGTAAGTCTAGCTTAAAAATCGTACCGCGATAATTTTCTTGCTTCTGTGACATTAGGAGAAAATCACCCGATTTCTTCTGAGTTAGCTTCCCTGCGGGATCAATATGAAATAAACGAATATCATCGAGATAGGCGGGCAAGACCTCTAGCCACCAGATAGGTTGATCAGCTTCTTGCCTTTCGATACTAAATTTTAACCAAACGTTGTCAGGAATATAACCTAAGCCCAGGTTGCCTTTAAGTGGCTGAAAGGCATTTTGCAGTTTTTCAGATTGTATTTGTTTGAAGCTTAGATTTTGAGTTTTATCTTGATAAAATTGCAGTTGTCCATTATCAAGTGTGATGGCAGAACTATTACCAAGGTTTATGCTAGGGCTAAAAGTAGCGCTATTAATTTTTTCGGGGAGTGATGACCAGTAGAAAATTAGCAGTAGAGTAGCTAAGGTAAAAATTAAGTAAGGTCGAATTATTTTCATTTGAATCTATAATACCCTAATTATTTACCAGTTGCTTAGTGTCGATAATAACTAACTGACGACTTTGAGAAAATATATATGCTTGTTTTTCAGAAAAAGAAGCCGCTGCTTTTATTTGCGTTAACGATACTGAATACTTTCAGTATCGTTAACGCAGCGGTTCCTATTGATTTGCCCACGGTTGTCGTTAACCCCCGTTCGGCTAAAAAAATTAGCACAATTACCAATCAAACCCTGCTGGATCAAAAACAGTTGAAAGCCAGTAAAGCCACCGATATTGTTGCACCACTTTACGGCTCACCAAGCGTTAACGTAACGCAAAGTAAATCATCAGGTACAACCAGCCTTACAGTGCGGGGTGCTAGTGGAGGGCAAGGCCTCGTAACTTTTGATGGTGTGCCGTTATTTGCCAATTTAGCGGGTTTTTATTCCTTACGCCACTTTCCTATTGATGTGGTTGAAAGTGTTCAAATCAATCGTGGTTTTGATCAGGCGATGACTAGCAGTCGTACATTAGGGGGAAGCATTAACCTCCATAGCCGACAAATTCGTAATGATGTTAGCACTCTTCGGCTAGAAACAGGAAGTAATAAAACACTTAACACGAGCTTTTCCACGGGTTTAGGAGAAGAAGATAATATTTCTTTGGTCGGGGGGCATACTCAAGTATTTGAGGGAGATTCCCAGTCATCGACTTACAGCCCTGATGCAGATAACGACAACTATAGAATGAGTCGTGTGTTATTGCGGGGTAATAAAGAATTTAGCGGCGGTCAAATTGATGCCTCGTTTTACTATATCAATGTCAATGAAGACAGTGATGGCCCCGGCTTAACACCAGAATATACAGCCGCATGGCTGGATGATCCCAATGGCTGGTTTACCGACGAAGTGTTTATTACACAATTGAAAGCTGAATTAGATTTATTAGAGAATTGGCAAAGTAGCTTACAACTAGGATATACAAAAGATAAACAAAACGGTGAAGTGGGTACGTTTCGTCCAATTGTACCAATAGGTCCTTTTTCAATGAACCTGACCAGCCAATTAATATTAGCGGACTGGCAGAATCATCACCAATTTTCGTTAAATAATAAAATGAATATAGGTGTGCAATGGGGTGTTTCCACACAACATCAAGACGCAGAAACTAGCCAGAATAATGCGCACGAAAAGCACACGCTAATCAGCCCTAATATTGGCATGTCACTGGGCAGTAATCATTGGAAAATTAACGCATCTTTCCAACAAGACACTAACACCGTTTATGGTAGCCATAGCCTCTACAGTCTCGGTGCTGAATGGCAGTTTTTACCCGCATTTACAGCTTGGACAAATTATGGGAAAAAATTTAGAGCGCCTGGAGTTAATGAACGCTTACATCCCATTTATGGAAATACAGAATTAAAAGCAGAGCATAATTCAGGCGGCGAAATAGGCATACGCTGGCACTATGTAGATAGCTTACAAATATCAATGAGTACCTACCTACATAACACGCATGATTTAGTCGTCTTAGCACTCAACCCAAATACAGGTGCGACAAAAGCTAACAATGTTACAGAGGTTAAAACCCTCGGCGTCGAATTAGCCATACAACAAAAATGGAATGAATATTGGCAAACTAACCTGAACTACACCTATATGGATGCAAAAAATAGCCAAACCCAGTCAGTAGTAGCTGTACGCCCTAAACATCGAATTAACTTAACAAGTCTTTGGCAAATTACTAGCGGACTTAGCTGGTATATTGAACTTAATAGTCACACGGGTTTTTGGCACGACAGTAGCAATATACTGTGGACAGGTTCTGTTATTAAATTGAATTCAGCGCTAAGCTATCAATTTAATGAAAACAGTGAAATTCATTTTCGTGCTGACAACCTAACGGAAGATAAATCGATTGAGATTTATGGGTTTGATTATCCACGTCGTTCATTTTATGTTGGGGGGAGTATTGGGTTTTAGTTACACTTCAAACTTAATAGTTTCGCTACAATACACAAATGAGCGATAGTCCTATTTTAAGGGGCAATGTTAATTTAATCGTTAGGTATCTCTACCGGTTTTAGTTGCAGTATTAGTAGTTCGATGCGAACTGCTTCACATTATTTCACTTTGTTTTATGTCCACGATAAAACGTATTTTCCTAATATTTCACTAAAAATACTTATATTTAATAAAGTTACATCCTCAAATAAGTTTCTTCCCCTTTCTGGGTAGTCGCAATGCAAGCTTTTGTGAGTTTTCTAGCGTATGTCCTTTGATACAGTGAAACCCTAATCTAAAGCAGAGGATTGCCATTACTCAGGGTAGTGAGCGCATAAGTAACGTATGAAGAAAAATATAGCAATACATAAAATAGCATTCAAAATTACCTGTTTAGCCATTAGCTTAATGAGCAGTAATCTCTATGCTAATAAAGCGGGGCAACTGCTTCAGCAGATGGAGCAGCAACAGCAAAAAACTCAACTACCTAAAGTGAAAAAGCCGCTTATTCCAAAGACCGAACAAGCTAAGCCATCACAAAAAGGGGAAACCATTACTGTTAAATCCTTCAAATTTATAGGTAATAAACTGATCGACAGTACACAGCTGAACCTAGTCTTAGTTGATTATATTGATCGTCCTATTAGTTTTTCTGAGCTTCAACAAACTGCAAATAAAATTGCCGAACACTATCGGGAGTCAGGCTGGATTGTACGCGCTTACTTACCTAAGCAAGATATCACCGAAGGGATAGTTAGTATTCAGATTATTGAAGCCATCTTTGGTGGAGCTGAAATTAAAGGGGGGGACTCTGTACGGGTAGGCGAGCAGAAGTTACTTGATATGATTGCCGAATCACAAACGATTGGCGAAACGCTTAACATTCAAGAACTTGATAGAGCGTTATTACTGATGGATGATTTGCCGGGAGTAACGCTGACCGGAAGCCTTAAAAAAGGTAGTGGTGAAAATGAAACTAACATTAGCATAGAAACAGCAGCAGAACCGTTTGTTGCAGGAAATTTGGGTTTTAATAATTTTGGCGCGCGTTCCACTGGCTATGAGCAATTAGTCGGCAATCTATATTTCAATAGCCCCTTTAAACTAGGTGATCAAGGAACCGTTAACTATACCCACTCAAAAGGTAACGACTATATAAGATTGGCCTACTCAATCCCTGTTGCAAATGATGGCTGGCGAATCGGGACGAGCTTTTCTTATTTGCATTACGATTTAGTACAAGCGGCTTTTAAAGAGTTAGATGCTAACGGATCATCTTTCACGTTAGGCTTGGATGCCAAATACCCCATTATTCGGTCTCGAACTAAAAACCTCTATCTTAATCTCGATATAGATCACAAACAATTTGATAATGAAGCTAATGCAAGCACTACCACTGCCTATGGTATTACAAGTTTTAGTATGGGATTTAGTGGGAATATTTATGATTCTTTTATAGGCGGAGGGGCTAATTCAGCTGGGTTAAACCTTGTCTTGGGGGAAGTTCAGCTAGGCGAGATTAATCTCTCAGAGAATTCCGAGTTGGAAGGTAGTTTTACTAAATTTACATACTATATTAGTCGGCAACAAGCCATTACAGACTACATCTCTTTATATGGAAGCCTGTCTGGGCAGCAAAGCGCTGGTAACCTAGATTCCTCTGAAAAAATGTACTTAGGTGGCGCATATGCGGTTCGTGCTTACCCCGTTAATGAAGCGGGAGGAGATGATGGGCAATTAATCAATATCGAACTACGTAATCGCTTGCCGTACAACTTTAATCTAACTGGATTTTATGATTGGGGACATGTCACCGTTAATCATGACAAAGCTAATAATGCACCACTTAATGATATCTCACTTCAAGGTGCTGGAATATCACTGGGATGGCAATCAAATTTTGGCCTAAACCTAAACTTTACATGGGCACATCGTTTGGGCAGTAACCCTTTTCAAATTCTTAACGGCACAGATCTAGATGGCACGCTTAACCATAACCGGTATTGGCTACAAGCCTCAATGGCATTCTAAAGAAAAAGTGATAGGAAGATAATCATGAATAAAATATACAACCTTATTTGGAATGAAGCCAAAAATACTTGGATAGCCGTCGCAGAAAACACAAAAACACGCGGTAAACGTGCGTCAGGAGTACTATCGAAATCAGTAGCGACATCCTTACTTATTCTATCAAGTACCGCTTGGGCAGCACCTCCCGTTACCGAACTACCGACAGGCGGTAATGTAGTCGCAGGGCAAGCCAGCATTAACCAGTCTGGTTCTGTTATGAACATTAACCAGACAACAAATAAATCGGCGGTTAACTGGAACACCTTCAGCGTCGGTGCCAATGCCACGGTAAACTTTAAGCAACCTTCAGCCAATAGCGTTACGCTTAACCGCGTTCAAAGCGGTAATGCCAGCCAAATATTCGGCAAAATCAACGCCAATGGCCAAGTCTTCTTAACTAACCCTAGTGGCGCTTACTTTGCCCCAGGTGCCAGTGTTAATGTCGGTGGCTTAGTGGCTACCACGCATAACATTAGTAATGATGATTTTATGGCGGGTAATTACACCTTTAACCGTAATGGAGCCGAAGGCAGTATTATTAACGAAGGCGATCTAAACGCAGACCTCGAAGGCTATATTGCCTTACTAGCCCCCGAAGTGCGCAATCAAGGCGTGATTATTGCTGATTTAGGCACTGTCGCACTCGCGGCAGGTGAAAGTTATCAGCTACAAATTGACAGCAACGGCAGCTTAACCAATCTACAAGTTGAGCCAGCCACTATTGATACTCTTGTTGAAAATGGCAATGCGGTACGCGCGCAAGGCGGCTTAATTATACTGTCTGCACAATCCATTAATACCTTGCAAGGCGGCGTAATTAACAGTACGGGGAATATTGAAGCCACCGGCATCGTATCGCGTAATGGCAAAATAATATTAGATAGCGGTGAAAATGGCACAAGCACTGTCTCGGGCGTAATCGATGTCTCCAACCAAAATGGAGCAGGTGGCGATATTACCATTACAGCTAAAGATATTTTAGTAAAAGGCACTACCCAGTTATTAGCAAGGGGTTCCACAGGGGGCGGTAAAATTGAAGTGGGTGGTAGCTGGCAAAATAGCGATCTTAGCGTTAAACAAGCAATTACGACAAGCATTGAAAGTGGTGCGCTTTTAGATGCTTCTGCTACGGAAAATGGCGATGGCGGGACAGTTGTTGCTTGGTCTGATATCACTAACCCAGATTCTGTTACTACTGTAGATGGAACTATCCTTGCCAAAGCAGGATTACAAAGTGGTGATGGTGGAAATATAGAAACATCGGGTTATAAAATTAATTATGCCAATGCCACTATTAATGCCAGTTCAGTAAATGGTAATGGCGGTTTGTGGTTGATCGACCCGAATACGGCATATAACGTGATTGATCAAACTAATGCGAATATAATTGCAAGTTCTTTAAATAATGGAACGAGTGTTACTAATTTAGTAACTGCTGGTGACATAGCATTCAACGATAATGTCAGTATTTCAAAAACAAGTGGCGGTAATGCAACGCTAACTTTAAAAACGCCCAATAGCATATTTATGGGTACGGGAAGTAGTATTAAATCTACATCTGGAGAGCTTAATATTGTTTTATGGTCTAACTCAAGTAACCTTGGTGGACGTATAGAGTTAGGTGATAGTGTAAATTTATTAAGTAATGGCGGTGATATTACTTTGGGAGGAGGTTCAAATCTCTCAACAGGTTATGCTGATGGATTAAGTGTAGCTCATGGAATATATACGGGACAAAGTTCGAATATTGTTGCTAATGGTGGGAATATCATAATGCGTGGTACAACATCTTGGGGTGCTGCTCCTCAAGCTATGGCGATCTCTAGTACCATCTCCACAAGTGGCAGTGGTTCAATTACGCTAAATGGTTCTGCTGGTTCAGGTGGTGCCGACTGGACCTACGGTATACTTTTAAGAAACAGTGCTGTAGTACAAGCAGAAAACGGCACTATTAATATCACTGGTACGGGCTTGGGGAATACCAGCAATGATAGAGGTGTTTCTCTTGAGAATAATGCTAGAATTTCTAGTACCTCAGGTGCTATTAATATTACGGGTTATGCGAGCTCAGCTGTAGGTCTTTCTATGGTTGATACTTCTAGTATTTATAATGCAAGTGGACATACTACTATTAATTCTGACCGTATAGTTTTAGATGGAACTCTTACTAACAATGGGTTGAGTCAGGCTGAATTAACGATCAAACCTACTACTTCAGGTCGTGGAATAGGTATTGGTTACGATTGGGACCTTTATATTCCAACTAATTATCTTTCTTCCAAGTTCTCCGGATTTCAAAAAATCACTATTGGTTCAACATCATCAGGGACCCTGATTATAGGAGATGATTTCTCTTTTAATGACCCTTTATCTCTAATTGCTGGAGGTAATTTTGAAATATCATCCGGTGGTAGTTATTCTACTTTAACAGGGAATAACAATAACCTAACGGTAAGCTCACCTACTAACATTTATTTCGATCATACTGTTAACCTTGGTAGTGGAAGTCTAATAAAGGAAGGTTCAGGTTTACTGAGAAATAATAGTGCAAGCCATACTTATAATAACTTACTTATTAATAATGGAAGCGTGCAGATGCAAGCAAGTAATTTTGCTTCTTCTCCCGATGTGTATGTGGCTTCTGGTGCAGAATGGAACAGTGTGTACTCAGGTACCATTGGAACCATTAGTGGTGGAGGGGATATACTTACTATTTCGAACCTTACTTTAGCATCTCCAAATGGAGAAACATTTAGTGGGACCCTTTCGTCTTTTTCTTCCTCATCGAATATAATTAAAAATGGTACAGGCTCATTAACTTTGTCAGGAAACAGCCCTTCATTTTTAGGAACTATAACTGTAAATGCAGGTACATTGATAGTCAGTAATACTCAAGCATTAGGAACTTCAGCAAAAGGAACTATCGTTGCATCTGGAGCAACTCTGGATGTTAGAGCCAATGTAGGTTCTGAACCTGTTACTTTAAATGGCGGTACGCTAAGTGTGCCAAGTGGCTCAGTTAGTATGTCAGGAGCACTTACTTTAGGTGCAAATAGCACTATTAGTGTTGGTGGTACACAGTTGGCACTCTCAGGCGTTATTGATGATGGTGCAGGTACTTATGGTTTTACTAAAACAGGTAGTGGTTCACTACTGCTCTCTGGTGCAAACACTTATGGTGGTGCGACTACTATAAGTGCAGGACCGCTAAATTTAGGTGCGAGTAATGTGATTCCAGATGCTTCAGCTGTATCACTAGCTTTGGGAACTACTTTTAACCTCAATAATTATAGCGATACTATTGGCTCACTTACAGGGGCAGGAAATGTTTCTTTAGGTAGTGCTGCACTAACTACTGGAGGAAACAATACGAGTACAACATACAGTGGTGTAATCTCTGGAACTGGAAGTCTGGTAAAAAATGGAAGTGGTACATTTATTCTTTCGGGAAACAATACTTACTCTGGTACAACAACTATAAATGGTGGGTCATTACAGCTTGGTTCTGGTGGGACTAGTGGAATCTTTGGTACGGGTAATGTATCAATAAACAATTCAAGTTTTTTAAATTTTAATCGCTCAGGCTCATTGAGTGTTATCAATAATATTAGTGGGGTTGGATATGTTATAAAAAAAGGTAGCTCTTCGCTTACATTGTCCGGTAATAATAGTTTCACTAAAACTACCTTTGTTCAGGCAGGTCAGCTGATTGTTACTAGTGATACTGGTTTGGGTTCAACAGCTGGGTCGACAAGTATTAGTAGTGGAGCGTCATTAGATTTAAAAAATGTCACGATTGGCAATGAATATATTTCTATTGCATCAGGAGCTACACTTAAAACAAGTAGTGGTATAAGTAGTGTGACAGGTGCTGTAAGCCCAGGTATTATTGATATTTCAACAGGTGCCCAACTGACTTTATCTGGAATGTTTGATGATGATAATACAAATACAAGTCTTGTAAAAAATGGTGCTGGGACACTGATTATTACCAATAATACGAATAATTATGGTGCAACTCTTATCAATGCAGGTACATTACAAGTTGGTAATGGAGGAAACACGGGAAAACTAGGAAGGCTTGGAGTTACGAATAATGCCGCTCTATATATTAATCGTTCTGATTCACCAAGCCTAAGTTCAATTGTAAGTTCAACAAGTGGTATTACAGGTACTGGAAGTGTTACCGCACATATTGGTGGTTCTTTGAATGTTGATAGAACTATCAATTTGTCAGGCGCTAGTAGCAAGATTATTTTAGCTGCAGGATACAATACAGCAGCAGGTACAGAATCTGGTGGTGATGTAACTTTAACAAATACCATAACAACTTCAAATACAGGTACTGTTACTATTTTCTCAGGTAACACAAATACAAGTACTTTAAACTCAAAAATAGCAGGTGCTACAGGCGCCACAAAATATAAAACTTACAATGTAAATAACACGGCAATAGCAGGTGCTGTATCTGGCACACGAAATTATTATTATCGTCGTGATCCAAAATTAACTATTAGTGGATTGACAGCTAGTAAGACGTATGATGGAAATACTAATGCTGCTACTTCACTCTCCGGTGGAACAGTACTTGGAAATATTGATGGGGATACTTATTCTTTAGCAAATCTAACTCGACTCTCAGCAACTTATAATACTAAAGATGTAGGAAGCAGAACATTAAGTGCAAGCTACACAGCACCAACTCGAACTGCTAGTGGTTACACGGTAAGTGGATATGATGTCAATGCTTATTCTCAAGCAGGTGCTGGTACTATCAGTAAAAAAACCGTTTCTTTAAGTGGCGCTAAAACTTATGATGGAAATACAGCACTCACTATTGGTGAGGTTACTATTGCTACAGGTGTTGGAACTGAAACACTCACTTTTAGTGGAGCAACAGCTAATGATTCACATGTATCAACAACTGGCAAATATATTGATGCCATTACTTTAGGAAATGGTAGCAATGGTGGACTTGCTAGTAACTATGCTTTACCAACACTAAATACGGCAAATGCAGCAGTTACAATCAGTGCTAAAACCTTGACGCCAACTCTAAGTAATACTGGAGTTACAAAAGTTTATGATGGTATAACAAGTTCACCTACGGGTTTTACCCCAACTTATACATACAGTGGATTTGTAGCAGGTGATACAGATGCAGCACTTAGTAATACCGCCATGGTTTATAATAGTAGTCATGTAGCAAGTGCAAATAAAATCACTGTTTCTGGATTATCTATTAATAGTATTACAGGAAGTAATAGTTCTTTAGGAAGTGATTATGTGCTTAATGATACAAGCAAAGATGTAACTGCAACTATTACGCCTGCTACTTTAACAACTTCACTCACGAATACTGGTGTCACAAAAGTATATGATGGAACAGCTAATGCGCCAGCTGGATTTACACCTACATATAATATTACTGGATTTGTAAGTGGAGATACAGCAGGAACTATCACAAATACTGGTTCTGTTTATGATGATGCACATGTTGTAAATGCTAGTAAAATTACTGTAAGTGGTTTAGCTGTTGGTAGCATTACTGGTAACAAAGGCTCACAAGCAAGTGATTATGCACTTGATGCAAGTTCTAAAGAGGTAACTGCTGCGATTACTCCAAAGGATCTTACTCCAGTAATAGGCGCACTAAATGTATCTAAAACTTATGATGGTTCAGTTGATGGTACAAGTGCACTGAACTACAGTTATGGTGGTATTAGTTATAATGGACAAACTGGAAGTGGACTTATTGATGGTGATACGGATGCTGGTTTAACACATACATCGTATATTTATGATTCTAAAGATGTAGGAGTTGCAAGTAAAGTAACTGTTTCAGGGTTACAAGTTGATGCTATAACTGGAACCAATAGTTCACTTGCAAGTGATTATGCCTTAACAACAAGCACCTTGGAGCAAGTTGGATCAATTGGACAAAAAGAAGTTACTTTAGCAGCAAGTAAAGTCTATGATAGTACGACTAACTTAACCAATGCAGTAATAATCAACACAAATATTGCTGGCGAAGAACTTACCTATAGTAATGCAGCAGCAGGTTCAGCACATGTTTCTCACAATGCTTTTAATCAAATCCTTTCAATAACACTAGAGAATAACGGCGCAGTACTAGCGAGCAACTACATTTTACCAACGCTAAATTTTTCTAATGCTCCGGTTGAAATTACACCAGCGAGTTTAACAGCTACACTAAATAATACAGGTGTCACTAAAGTATACGATGGTACAACAGATACCCCAGCTGGATTTACACCAACATATACTGTTACTGGATTTGTGAGTGGAGATACTGCTACAACAATTAGTAATACTGCACAATATTATGATGATGCGCATGTATTAACTGCCACTAAAGTAGGTGTTTCAGGTATGGCTATAACAGGGATTACAGGAAGTAATAGTTCTCAAATAACAGATTATGTATTAACTGCAAATAGTTCTGAGACTGCTGCAACAATTACTCAAGCAACTTTAACACCTACCATAACTAATACCAGCGTAACAAAAGTATATGATGGTACAACTGATGCACCTGCTGGCTTTGCTCCTACCTATAGTTATGCTGGATTGGTGACTGGGGACACTGACGCAACGCTTAGTCACAGTACTGCTTTTTATGATGATAAAAATGTACTCGATGCTAGTCAAATCACGGTAGGTGGATTAAGTATTGGCGGGATTACGGGTAGCAGAAATTCTGTTGCAAGTGACTATATTCTTGATGCAACGAGTAAAACAAAAGTTGCGACCATCACGGAAAGAATAGTTGGTCTCGAGGCTAGTAAAATTTATGATGGAACTACCGTGCTAAATAGTAGTGCTGTCACTGTTCTTACGAATATTGGAGGAGAGACATTAACTTACAGTGGAGCAACAGCAAATGATTCACATGTTGCAACTGCTAATAAATTCATCAACAACATAACTCTACTTGATGGAGGAAATGGTGGTGTTGCTAGTAACTACATTTTACCAACGCTAAATCATGCAAATGCACCAGTTACTATTACTCCTGCAAGTTTAACAGCTACACTAAACAATACTGGTGTTACTAAAGTATACGATGGTACAACAGATACCCCAGCTGGATTTACTCCAACATATACTGTTACTGGATTTGTGAGTGGAGATACTGCATCAGCAATTAGTAATACTACACAATCTTATGATGATGCGCATGTATTAACGGCCACTAAAGTGGGTGTTTCAGGTATGGCTATAACAGGGATTACGGGAAGTAATAGTTCTGAAATAACAGATTATGTATTAACTGAAAATAGTTCTGAAACTGCTGCAACAATCACTCCTGCAACCTTAACACCTACCATAACTAATACCAGCGTAACTAAAATATATGATGGTACAACTGATGCACCTGCTGGCTTTGCTCCTACCTATAGTTATGCTGGATTGGTGACTGGAGACACTGACGCAACGCTTAGTCACAGTACTGCTTTTTATGATGACAAAAATGTACTCGATGCTAGTCAAATCACGGTAGGTGGATTAAGTATTGGCGGGATTACGGGTAGTTTAAGTTCAGTAGCTAGTGATTATGTTCTTGATGCAACGAGTAAAACAAAAGTTGCGACCATCACGGAAAGAACAGTTGGTCTCGAGGCTAGTAAAATTTATGATGGAACTATCGTACTAAATAGTAGTGCTGTCACTGTTCTTACTGGCGTTGGAAATGAAACACTGACTTATAGTGGTGCTACCGCCAATAACGCCTATGTTGCAACTGCGGGTAAATATATTGATAACATCACTCTTGTTGATGGAAGTGGTCTTGCAAGCAACTATCAATTGCCGACTTTAGATGTGACTAATGCGCCAGTGAGTATCACCCCTGCAACTTTAATCATAACTGCTAATGATGACTCTAAAGTTTATGATGGCTCACCTTATAGTGGTGGTAATGGCGTGGTCTACGCAGGTTTTGTTGAAGGAGAAACTCCTGATGTATTATCAGGCACACTGACTTATTCTGGGTCTAGTCAAGGCGCGACTAATGCAGGTAATTATGTGCTTACTCCACAAGGGTTAAGTAGTGATAACTATGCAATCAGCTATACAAATAATCAATTGGATATTAGTTTAGCTACTCTCAATATCGCAGCGAATGCGGATAGTAAAGTCTATGATGGTTTAGCGTATAGAGGTGGTAATGGTGTGGTTTATACTGGTTTTGTTAATGGTGAAACCAGTGCGGTATTAGCGGGTACTCTTGATTATGTAGGGTCTAGTCAAGGCGCGACTAATGCAGGTAATTATGTGCTTACTCCACAAGGGTTAAGTAGTGATAACTATGCAATCAGCTATACAAATAATCAATTGGATATTAGTTTAGCTACTCTCAATATCGCAGCGAATGCGGATAGTAAAGTCTATGATGGTTTAGCGTATAGAGGTGGTAATGGTGTGGTTTATACTGGTTTTGTTAATGGTGAAACCAGTGCGGTATTAGCGGGTACTCTTGATTATGTAGGGTCTAGTCAAGGCGCGACTAATGCAGGTAATTATGTGCTTACTCCACAAGGATTAAGCAGTGATAACTATGCAATCAGCTATACAAATAATCAACTGGATATTAGTTTAGCTACTCTCAATATCGCAGCGAATGCGGATAGTAAAGTCTATGATGGTTTAGCGTATAGAGGTGGTAATGGTGTGGTTTACGCAGGTTTTGTTGAAGGAGAAACTCCTGATGTATTATCAGGCACACTGACTTATTCTGGGTCTAGTCAAGGCGCGACTAATGCAGGTAATTATGTGCTTACTCCACAAGGGTTAAGTAGTGATAACTATGCAATCAGCTATACAAATAATCAATTGGATATTAGTTTAGCTACTCTCAATATCGCAGCGAATGCGGATAGTAAAGTCTATGATGGTTTAGCGTATAGAGGTGGTAATGGTGTGGTTTATACTGGTTTTGTTAATGGTGAAATCAGTGCGGTATTAGCGGGTACTCTTGATTATGTAGGGTCTAGTCAAGGCGCGACTAATGCAGGTAACTATGTGCTGGCTGCACAAGGTTTAAGCAGTGATAACTATGTACTGAGCTATATTGATAGTCAGTTAATTATTGATCCACTACCTGAGCCACCACCAAGTTATATAGCTGTTTCTGGTGGTGTTGAAGGGGCAAGTGCTCCTAGTCCTATGCTTGATTTCAGTGGTGTATCCGTTAATTTACAAAGTATGCCAAAGTTAGGTAATAACGGGATTATTATTGTGACATTGCCTGAAGGAAGCTCTACTTCTGGAACTGGCTTTAGCTTCCCATTACCGGGTGGGGTAACAAGTCTGGTGAAAAAGAATAATGGCCATGTTCAAGTGAGTTTGCCGAATGGTGAAAGTTTGCCAGGGTGGCTAATGTTTAATCCTAAAACATTAAGATTCACCTCCGGTGCTGTACCAGACCAAGGGCTTCCGGTTGAAGTTATTATTGATACTGGAAGTAGTCAGTTTACGCTGGTTATTTCTGAAAGAGTGGAGGCGTAATTGGTTTTCAGACATTGATAGATGACATTTGAAAAAACTTTATTTAACAGCTAAACAAAAGAGATGAAAGTGACTTATATTTCATCGATTACAAGATAATTTACAACACTAAGGAATAAGAATGAAATTACTATTGTCAGCGGCATTATTATTAATAACTGGAGTTTGCCAAGCAGATGGGCCTAACTTGCGTACGGTGACAGAAAAGTTCCAAGACTGGACGTTAGTTTGTGTTGAAAAAGAGGGAAAAAAACAGTGCCGAGTTAATCAAACATTAAGTAATCAAAATGGTGAGACGGTTGCAATTATTAACTTGGTAAAGAAATCCAAAAAAGAGCATTTAATAGAAATAGTCTTGCCATTATTATTGAATTTAACGAAGCATGTAAATATCGCTATTGATGATAAAAAACCGCAGAAATATTCGTATAATTTCTGTAATAACTCTGCATGTTTTGTTATTGCTGATGGCATAAAAGGTAAATCAATACTGCGGTCATTTAAAGGTGGCAATGAGGGAACTATTGCCGTAACTCCTTTTAGTAAGGAGCAAGTTAAGTTTGGTTTTTCATTAAAAGGCTTCTCTGCTGCGTTTAAAGCATTAAATTAGGTGGCGTTAGTTTAATTGGGGAGAGGGATGAAATTATTAGATTACGAAGTGGCTATTCGCCCTATATATCGCTAAATTCCAAAATCAAAAACCAACTTAATAGATATATAAAGTATGCCAACAATAGCGGCAATGATGATTAAAGTAAATAGCGGACGAGTGTAGAGATTTTTCCAAAAACTAGCTGCTTCACCGGACTGTTTAAGCTGTGCGTATTCTGCTTGCAATACTTGTTGGCGTTCTTCTTGGTAGTCATTAATCAGTGCGCGGGCTTGGTTTAGTTGAGATTCATCGG
>Ga0209184_1001199_pt1 | contig 18568 bp, 17 predicted proteins | sample EN8Hudsemesocosm_2_FD_184627 | JGI IMG/M metagenome (GOLD analysis project Ga0209184, IMG submission 184627) | Methane-oxidizing microbial communities from mesocosms in the Hudson Canyon - EN8C Hudson Canyon (SPAdes) (version 2) | ecosystem: Environmental > Aquatic > Marine > Cold seeps | place... | reverse complement strand
CCAGTGTTGCACTTGCCCCGAGCGCTATTTTGCCTGTGTTTTTTAGCCATTTTCGTCTTTCAGTGTCCATTTTGATCCTGGGTTAAAAAGGTAAGGGTAATATAGCGAGTAGCGAGGATTTAAGTTGACAGGTTTAAATTATTTTAAATCTTTAAGCTGTTGATTTTTAGCAAAAATATTATGTTTAAGATGCGTATGTTGTATGCTTAATTCTAGTTGATTAAGTTAAATTATACAAACGCCTACTTTTCACAAGCTGTTGAGTAACAGTATTTTAAATCGCGCTGAGGGCAGGCGCTCCAATGTCGTTAAGTTAAGAGAATTTTATCTTTTGTAGGGTGGATGAGCGCTAGCGTTATCCACCATTTTTCAAAGACTTGTTGGGTTACGCTAGCGCTAACCCAACCTACATTTTCCTTAACTTAACGACATTGGCGGGCACTCTTACAAAGAGAATAGTTACAATAGAATAAAGTATAAAAATTGAGTAGATCCCTATACTTTTGCTTAGGGCAGGGGCAGTTATTTATTGAGCAGTACGTTGTTTTGGGCTAAGAAATGATTCCATCTTCTGTTGCACAATACGAGGGTTTTCACTTTCTTGAATCGCTAAAATGCCTTCAATGATTAATTCTCTAATAAATAACTCTTCTGCACTTTTATGTTTAAGTTTGTTACTTAAAGGGCTGAAAACCAAATTGCTGAGCAGTGCTCCATATAATGTAGTTAAAAAAGCCACTGCGACGGAGGGTCCTAATTGAGAGGGGTCAGAAAGATTGCTCATCACTCCGATAAGACCAATAACGGTTCCAATCATTCCCATGGCGGGGGAAAAACTAGCCATTTTATTTAGCATGTCAATGCCAATATAATGACGTTGAGAGGTCATTGCCGTATCATTTTCAAGTATATGAAGTAGTTGCTCGGGAGGGAAGCCGTCTATAAGTAATGAAATTGCATTTTTGGTAAAAGTATCGTCTATATATTTAATTTCATCTTCCAATGCCAGAGGACCATCCTTGCGGATTCTATCTGCCAGCCTCATCATTAGTTTTATATGTTTGTGTGGTTCACTATTTATTGATTTAAACCCTTGCCAAATTATATTGGGTAATAGTAAAAAAGTCTTGAAGGGGTAAGCGACCATGGTCGCACCTATAGTCCCACCAAGAACCAGAATGAGGGAAGGTAGATTGAGTAGTGATATGGGATTTTCGTTCTCTAAATTAACGGCAAGAGCAATGGCAAATATAGCAAGGCAGGGGCCTAATATAGTTGAAAAATCTGTGGTTGGCGATTGCTTCACTTTTGTTTTTAAATTTTAAGGAGTAATAAAGGAGTAATAATAGTTGTTTAAGGCAAAAACAAGCGAAACCTTGCTCCGCCTAAAGGGCTGTCATTATCGATTTTGATAAACCCTTTTTTATCTTTTGTAGCGTGCAATTTTGCAAGCATGGCTACAAAATGTAAGCCTAATCCTGTGCTGCCAGACAGATGACTTATTAAGGGGGCTTCAGTTTTTGTAATGGAAAGTAATTGCTCAGGGTAACCGGCACCATTATCTTCTATGCAAAAAACAATATAATCTTGTTCCTGGTATGCCGATAAATGTATTTCTGTATTGGTATAACGTTGAGCATTATTTAGAATAGTATTTAGGGCATTGCAAATATGTTCGTAATCACAAAAACAATATAAATCCTCTGCACAATCAATGCTTAGCTTGATTTGGTTAAGTTCTAATAAAGGTGCTTGTTGTGCTTTGATCTCCTGCAAAATTTCATCGGCTGAGTTTTCATCAATATCTAAGTTGAATTTTTCAGAATCAATCTTGTACAGTTCTAACAACTGAACAAGGCTATTGTTCATTCTGTTTACTTCAAACTCCAGCTGAATAAAATTATGATTTTTATGGGCATGTTGTTTATCAGCAATATGAGCAATAAGTTCCCGGACCGTTGTCAGTGAGTTTTTTATATCATGCACGGATGAAGCAAGAATGGCAGGGAAATTGATGGAAGTATTTGTGGGATCAGACATAGTAGTGGTTGTCTAGGAGTGAAGGTGAGTGATTTTTTCAAATTCTAACTGTAAGTTCCCAAGTTTATCGGGAGAAATACCAACTTGCTTTGCTCTTTTAATATAGTAGTTGGTGAGTAGCAATTTATCTTTGGTTACGCCAGAGGATTTTAGGTTATGCAGTAATATGGTTGCCATATTCAAGATGATATTTTTATTATCTGGCATTCTTTCAATGGCTTGATTAAAAATGGCTAAAGCCTGGGTTATTTTATTTTTCTGGAATAGCTCAACGCCTTTGTTATTTATTTGCACCAGTTCTTTTTTTGCCTTCTGAATCAGTTGTTGAGTATTATTTTCTTGTCCCAATTCTGTTTGCATTTGTCCAATTGAAATCATAAAGGCTTTTTCATCGCTATGATTGAAAATTAAAGAATAGATAATATCATCGGCTAGTTCTTTATCATTATTTAAGTAGCAGGCTCTGGCTACATCAAGACGTAGGTCTTTTGGGATATGCTTTTTTTGTTCTACATGCAGTTCCATCGTTCTTTCAAAAGCTTGCTGGGATAGATTGGAATTGCCGGTTTTTTTAAAAACTTCAGTTTGCAGTGTTGTTGCTCTCAATTCTGCTTCGGGGTTATGAGGGAATTGTTTGCACATGTTATCTAGAGTGAGCAATGCTTCATTATTTTTATTTATTTTAGAATAAACTTTGGCTAAACCAGAAAAGTCAGCCGGCGATTTATGTACAGAATATTTACCTAACTCTATTACGGATAAATAGGCTTGTTCGGATATTTCCAGATGTTCTGACTGGAAGGTTAATAAGGCTAGTTTTTGTTGTCTAAAAAAAGAGTTGGGTGATATTTCAGTTACCTGAATTATTATTTGCTCTGCATTATCGGGTTGTTCTAATGCTTCATAGGACTTTGTTAGCCAGTCATAGGATTCCAGCACCATAGGATGGTCTGAAATAACTTGCTTGAATATTGATATGGCATGTTGGAAGTCATTTTGGTAAAAAGCAATAATCCCTGTGCCTAGCCTGGCCCAGGCCAGCTCTCGTTGATCGAGTATTTGATTGTAAATAGCCTGTGCTTTTTCGAAGTCTCCTGTGTTGACGGCTAATTCAGCACGGATTTTCAATAATGAGGTATGGGTTGCCTTGTTTTCCGTTTTTAATAAGGCATCGCAATGAAAAATGGCGCTGGCCAGATTGTCTTTTTTTATGTCTTTTTTTATTTGTAGAAAGTAGTCTTTTCTGACTATGCTTTTTTTAACGCGTCTAATAAGTTGATGAGCATTGAAAGGTTTGGTCAGATATTCATCCGGTTTGTTTTCAATCGTATTAAGAACCAGGCTAGCAGTTTGGTGGCCAGTGACAATGATAAAAATGCAGTGAAAAGGGATAAGCTGTTTGTGCCGGGCTTCTTCAAGGATTTGTTGACCATTTTTCCCTTCTCCCAGCATGTAGTCGCATAAAATAATGTCGTACGGTTTGCTTTTCATTAATGAAATGGCAGAAGCGCCTTCTTCAGCTTCATCAACAAACCTTGCACCAAGGGAATAGAACATCTCCTTGAGAGATCGGCGCATTACGCCGTAATCTTCAATAATCAGAATGTTTTTGATAGATAAGTTGAACTTCATAACTATTAATTGTAGTGATTGAATGAAAACTGTAAAGCAGTACTTGAAAAAAAAATATATGCCCCAAAATAATCAGCAACTATTTTAAATCTTAGGAAGTTAAGACAAAATGACTGTTGAAGCAAAAAAAGAAACCTTAGGCTTTCAAACTGAAGTAAAGCATTTATTACATTTGATGATCCATTCTTTGTATAGCAACAAAGAAATTTTTCTACGTGAATTGATTTCAAACGGTTCAGATGCTGCGGATAAATTACGTTTTGAAGCCTTATCAAATGAGAGTTTGTATGAAGGCAACAGTGATTTAGGCATTCGTATCGATTTTGATAAAGAAGAACGTACGGTAACCGTATCTGATACAGGTATTGGTATGACCCGTGAAGAGGTGCAGGATCATATTGGTACGATTGCTAAATCAGGCACTAAGCAGTTCTTTGAAAAAATGACAGGTGATGAAGCTAAAGATAGCGAATTAATCGGTCAGTTTGGTGTTGGTTTTTATTCTGCTTTTATTGTTGCTGATAAAGTAACGCTAACAACACGTAAAGCAGGCGAGGAAGAAGCGGTACGTTGGGAGTCTGCGGGTGAAGGTGATTACACAATCGAAGCGGTTGAAAAAGCGACACGCGGTACAGAAATTGTATTACACCTTAAAGAAGGTGAAGATGAATTTTTAGACGGCTATAGATTGCGTTCTATCGTTAAAAAATTCTCAGACCATATTTCTTTACCTATCATTATGGATCAGGAAATTCCTGCTGAAACCGATGAGGAAGGCAAGGAAACAGCTCCAGCACGCGTTGAAGATGAGACAGTTAATAGTGCATCTGCATTATGGACACGTTCTAAAGAAGAAGTTTCTGATGAAGAATATAATGAATTCTACAAGCATGTCGGACATGATTTTCAAGATCCACTGACTCATGTACACAGTAAAGTAGAAGGCACTAACGAATACACATTATTACTTTATGTGCCTGCTCGTGCGCCTTTTGATATGTGGGACAGAGATGCAAAACATGGTGTAAAACTTTATATCCGTAAAGTTTTTATCACTGATGATGCAGAACAATTAATGCCACGTTACTTACGTTTTGTACGAGGGGTAATTGATGCAGATTCTTTACCATTAAACGTTTCAAGAGAAATCCTGCAACAAAGCAAACAAATCAGTACGATTAAAGCGGGTGCGGTTAAGAAAGTGCTAGGTTTGTTGAGAACAATGGCTAAAGATACAGAGGTTTATGAAAAGTTCTGGTCTGAGTTTGGTAATGTCATCAAAGAAGGTGTAATTGAAGACGCTAAAAACAAAGATGCTATTGCTAAATTATTACGCTTCTCATCGACTCATACTGATAAAGAAAAACAAGATGTTGCATTAGAGGATTATGTTTCTCGTATGCAAGAAGGACAGGATAAAATTTATTATGTGACGGCCGATAGTTTTTCAGCAGCGAAAAACAGCCCGCATTTAGAAATTTTCCGTAAAAAAGGCATCGAAGTTATCTTGATGGCTGACCGTGTTGATGAATGGTTAATCTCTAACCTGACTGAATTTGATGGTAAGCAATTGCAATCAGTTGCTAAAGGCGAGCTAGACCTTGATAAGCTGGATTCAGAAGAAGATAAAAAAGAGAAAGAAGAAACATCAAAAGATTTTGAGTCTGTTCTGAAGCAAATGAAAGAAGTGTTAGGCGATAAAGTGAGTGAAGTTCGTATCACAAATCGTTTAACTGACTCCCCTGCCTGTTTGGTGACAGGTGATAATGATATGAGCCTTAATATGGAGCGTATTATGAAAGAAGCAGGGCAGTCTATGAATATGATGGGTATGGGTGGTTCAAAACCTATTTTTGAAATTAACCCTGAGCATGCTTTGGTGACTAGTATTAAAAATGAGCAAGATGATGAACGTTTTGCAGATATTGCTAATATTTTATTTGATCAGGCTATTCTGAGCGAAGGTGGACAGTTAGATGATCCTTCTGCATTTGTTCATAAATTGAATGGCTTGTTGCAAGGTTTATTGAAATAAGTTCAGTGACTACTCAGCATATCTAGAGGTTGAAGGTGCAAGGAGTTGATTTATAAGGACGCGTAAATACGTCCATGTAAGCTCTGCTGCAACGTCCTGTTGCAGAAGCCTTATAAATCAACGCCCTGCACCCACAGATACTATGCCCTGAGTCGTTACTAAGTTCTTTTCTTTGTTACTGAGATAAAAAAGGCCAGTTTACTGGTCTTTTTTATATTGCGAATAAAATAGATCTTTGATTTATTTTGTTTGTCTGGTTTCTTTTTGTGTGCGTATATGCCATCATAAAATATGACTATAGATGTTGTTATTGATACTAATGTAATAGTAGCTGGTTTAATTGGTGGTAAAGGTCCAAATAGAGAAATATTAAGATATTGCTTTAAAGGCAAGTTGCAACCCTATATAGGGGTTGCTTTATATAATGAATATCAAGATTTGTTAAGCCGTAAAAATATTCAGGCGCTTTGTAAGCAAAGCTCTGTTACTTTGGCTGAGTTTCTGGATGATTTTTCCAGTATTTGTATGCCTGTAGATGTTTGGTTTTTATGGCGACCTAATTTAAATGATGAAGCTGACAATCATGTGCTTGAATTAGCTGTTGCGGCTAATGTCAGCTATATCGTGACTAATAATATTAAAGATTTTGCGCAGGCAGAGTTAAAGCTGGCTGGGTATGAAGTTATTACTCCCCCTGAATTATTGAGGTTAATGATCAAATGAGTACATTATCAGTTCGGTTGCCAGATGATATTTCTGATCGATTAAAGTCGTTGGCAAATAGTCGGCATATCAGCTTGAATAAATTGATGTATGAATTGTCCACTCGCGCATTGGTTGAAGAAGAAGCCAAACAACAATTCCTGGCTGCTCAATTAAGAGGTAATCGAAAGCGAGGTTTGAAGCTGCTTGATGAGCTCGATCTTTTGGATTCAAAGTCTTGAATGTGGAATTGAAAAAAATAATTAATAACAATGGAATTTAAACTAAAAAACACCGATGGTAATGCCCGTAGAGGCCAGCTTAAGTTTGCTCGTGGCACGATTGAAACACCTATCTTTATGCCGGTGGGGACTTATGGCACCGTTAAATCTTTAACCCCGAAAGAGCTAACAGGCATAGGTGCGCAAATTATTTTAGGTAATACCTTTCATTTAATGTTACGTCCAGGGACGGAGGTGATAAAAGCGCATGGTGATTTGCATGACTTTATGCAGTGGGATAAGCCTATCTTAACGGATTCAGGTGGTTTTCAGGTATTTAGTTTAGGCGCGTTACGAAAGATTACAGAAGAAGGGGTGACTTTTAAATCGCCTATCAATGGTAGTAAGATTTTTATGGGTCCTGAGGAATCAATGCAGGTGCAGCGAGATTTAGGCTCAGATATTGTGATGATATTTGATGAGTGCACACCTTATCCTGCAACGGAGAAGGAAGCGGCTGATTCAATGCGCTTATCTTTACGCTGGGCTGAACGTAGTAAAAAATCCCATGGCGATAATCCTGCTGCTCTGTTTGGTATAGTGCAGGGCGGTATGTATGAGCATTTACGTCAGGAATCTATTGATGGTCTGCTTGATATTGGCTTTGATGGATATGCCATAGGTGGGCTTTCCGTCGGTGAACCTAAAGAAGAAATGATGGCTGCACTGGATGTTGTGCACCCGAAAATGCCCGTGGATAAACCCCGGTATTTGATGGGGGTAGGGACACCGGAAGATTTGGTTGAGGCAGTCAGGCGTGGTATCGATATGTTTGATTGTGTGATGCCTACCCGAAATGCCAGGAATGGTCATTTATTTACCACCACGGGCGTAGTTAAAATTAGAAATAGTCAGTATGAATTTGATACTGGGCCGCTGGATGAAGCCTGTGCCTGTTACACCTGCCAAAATTATTCGCGAGCTTATTTGCGACATTTGGATAAATGCAAAGAAATGTTAGGTCCCAGACTTAATACCATACACAATCTGTATTATTACTTGAAGTTAATGCAGGATATGCGAGATGCCATAGAAAAAACCGAATTTGATGAGTTTGTTAAGCAATTTTATCAGTTAAGGGGTAAATCTGTACCAACTGTGGCATAATGAAACGTTTTGGTCTGAATTATCATTTTAAGGGTGGTTCAGGGTAATAATTATTATAATAATTGAGGATGACAATGAGTTTTTTTATATCTGATGCAGCAGCTCAAGCTGCTCCAGCCGCAACACAGCCTGGTATTGAAGGCTTGCTATTTCCAGTAGCAATTTTAGTATTCTTTTACTTTTTGTTTATTCGCCCTCAATCAAAGCGTACTAAAGAGCAAAAGCAAATGTTAACTGCTCTAGCTAAAGGTGCGGAAGTGGTCACTAGCGGTGGAGTATTAGGTAAAGTGGTTGACGTTGATGAAAATTTTGTAAAAATTGAAGTCTCTGACAACAGTTATTTAATGGTTCAAAGACATGCTATCGCCAATATGATGCCTAAAGGCACATATAAAACGGTTAGTAAAAAGTCTAAGGCTTAATTAATTTTTTAAAAAAACCAGCTTGGCTGGTTTTTAGGAATGACAGGGCAAAGCAAAGTCTAACTTTAATTTTACGTACCCTATCAAAATGGCATCAGGAATGAGAGCAAAATTGTTTTAACAATAATGTTCTTATTTTCTGGTGCTTAATTGTTGGAAGAAAAATGCAAAATCGATTCCCCTTTTGGAAAAATCTGTTAATCCTGATTACACTGGTAATTGGGATTCTTTACGCATTGCCAAATTTATTTGGTAATGATCCCTCTGTACAAGTGTCCTCATCAACGACGACCAAATTAGAGCAAGCTAAGGCTGATGAAATTAAAAATAGTCTGAAGAACGCGGGTTTGGATTTAAAATCATTCGAATTTGAGGGCGGAAAAATTCTAGCTCGCTTTAAAGATACAGATGAGCAATTAAAAGCAGCTGATTTTTTAAGAGAGTCAGTAGGGAACAATACTACTGTTGCTTTAAACCTGGCACCTGCAACGCCTGAATGGCTACGTTCATTCGGTGCTGACCCTATGTATCTAGGTTTAGATCTGCGTGGTGGAGTACATTTTCTTTTGCAAGTTGATATGGATGCAGCCATTAAACAGGCTGAAGACAGATATTACAATGATATTCGCTCAGGTTTTAGAGCCGCTAAAATCAGATATCAATCAGTCGCTAAAGATAATGGTAGCATTAAAATTAAGTTGAAGACTGAACAGTCAAAATTGGCTGGTTTAGATCTTTTGGCTAAAGATTTTAGAGAGCTTAAGGTCTTGGAAACTGAAGACCCAACTGTATTGTTGGCGACAATTTCAGAGAGCGAGCAAGAAGAAATTAAGAAGTTTGCTTTAGCGCAAAATATGACAACTTTGCGTAATCGAGTCAATGAGATTGGTGTGGCTGAGCCCGTTATCCAGCAACAAGGTGATAGCCGTATTGTTGTGCAGTTACCTGGGGTGCAAGATACCACTAGAGCCAAAGAAATCTTGGGTACGACAGCAACATTGGAATATCGTTTAGTTGATGTTGAGCATGATGTTCAAAAAGCAGTAACAGGGCGCGTACCTGTTGGAACACGTTTGTACTACGAAAAAGATGGTAATCCAATTTTATTGAAACGTAGGGTTATTGTTACTGGTGATCAGATTGTTGATGCTTCTTCAGGCATGGATCAAAACGGTTCAGCAGCAGTATTCATTACCTTAAATGGTATCGGTGCCAAAAAAATGGGCAAGATGACCCAGAAGAATATTGGTAAACCGATGGCGGTTGTATTTATCGAATATAAAACCAGCACGCGTACTGTTAACGGTAAAAAGGTTAAACGTAAAGAAAAAGTTGAGAAAGTAATCAGTGTTGCCACTATTAGAGATACTTTTAGTAAACGTTTTCAAACCACTGGTTTAGATAGTCCTCAAGAAGCTCGCAACCTTGCTCTATTATTAAGAGCGGGTGCACTTGCAGCCCCTGTTGATATTGTTGAAGAACGTACCGTAGGGCCAAGTCTTGGACAGGATAATATTGATAAAGGTTTAATGTCTGTGGTTGTTGGTTTTGTTCTGGTGCTAGTACTGATGGCCGTGTATTACAAAACTTTTGGTCTAATCGCCAATGTAGCACTGGCATTTAACCTGGTTGTTATTGTCGCTATTTTATCTTTATTACAAGCCACATTAACCTTGCCAGGTATCGCGGGTATTGTATTAACGGTGGGTATGGCGGTTGACGCCAACGTCCTTATCTTTGAGCGTATCAAAGAAGAAATTAAAATAGGCAATACCCCTCAGTCGAGTATTTTTACTGGATATGAAAAAGCATTTGTAACTATTTTAGATGCCAATATAACGACATTATTAGTTGCTTTAGTGCTGTTTGGTTTTGGTACAGGACCGGTTAAAGGTTTTGCAGTCACCTTATCAATTGGTATTTTGGTTTCCCTGTTTACAGCAATATGGGGAACACGAATGATAGTTAACTGGGTCTATGGCAACCGTCATGTTGACAAGTTGTCGATTTAACAGCGCTTAATTGGAAGAATAATGTTTAAACAAGAAATAGATTTTTTGGGAAAGCGTCAAATAGCGCTGATAATATCCAGCATATTAATCGTTGTTTCAATTGCCTCTTTGGCAATCAATGGATTAAAACTAGGGATTGATTTTACTGGGGGTACTCTGGTTGAAGTAGGCTATAAAGAAGCAGCGGATTTAAAAGTGTTGCGTAATGCTTTAACTGAAGCAGGTTTTGAAGATGCTACCGTACAAAACTTTGGTACCACTAAAGATGTCTTAATCCGTATTAAACCGCAAGATGGTCTAAGCAATGCCATGTTAAGTGACAAGGTATTAGTGGCAGCCAATAAACATGCGGCAGAGCCTGTGGATAAACGCCGGGTTGAGTTTGTTGGACCACAAGTGGGTGATGAACTGGCTGAAGATGGTGGGCTGGCGATGCTTTACTCCATGTTCGGCATCTTGATCTATGTTGCATGGCGTTTTGAGTATAAATTCTCATTAGGGTCAGTGGCTGCGTTATTCCATGATGTGATCATTACTTTAGGGGTGTTTTCATTGTTACAAATGGAATTTGATTTAACCGTGTTAGCGGCTGTTTTAGCTGTTATTGGTTATTCATTAAACGATACCATCGTAGTTTATGACCGAATCAGAGAAAATTTTAGAACGCTGAGACAAGATAGCTCGGCTCATATCATGAATATTTCGCTTAATCAGACATTAAGCAGAACCTTGATGACATCGATTACGACAGCAGTAGTATTAATTGCATTAGCCGTATTAGGTGGCGAAATTATCCATAATTTTGCAATCGCACTTTTAATTGGTGTGGGTATAGGAACATACTCATCAATCTATGTGGCGAGTCCTATCGTTTTAGCTTTGGGTATTACTAAAGAAGATTTAATGCTACCGATTAAAGAAGGCGAAGAAATAGATGAGATGCCTTAAGAGCAGGTTAAAGGCTCAAGGTTAAAGGTTAAAAGATCAGGAGCAGGTGTTCTTGGTCTTTTAACTTTTTACAAATTAAAAAAAATTAACTACTCAGCATATGTTTTTTTTGTGGGTATAGGGTGTTGATTTATAAGGCTTCTGCAACAGGACGTTGCAGCAGAGCTTACAGGGACGTATTTACGCGTCCTTATAAATCAATACCCTATGCCTTCAGTCCTGAATTCACTGAGTAGTTACAAATAAATTTACTAAACAAAACTTTTGGAGTTTTAAAAAATGGCAATAGAACGTACTTTTTCAATTATTAAACCTGATGCAGTTGCAAAAAATGTAATCGGTGAAATTGTTACTCGTTTTGAAAAAAATGGTTTACGCGTTGTAGCATCAAAAATGCAACAACTATCTAAAGAGAAAGCAGAAGGCTTTTATGCAGAGCATTCAGAGCGTCCTTTCTTTAATGACTTAGTCTCTTTCATGATTTCTGGTCCTGTTGTTGTACAGGTGCTTGAAGGCGAAGGTGCAGTATTAAAAAATCGTGATCTAATGGGGGCTACTAACCCTAAAGAAGCTGATGCTGGCACTATCCGTGCTGATTTTGCAGAAAGCATTGATGAAAATGCTGTACATGGTTCTGATTCAACAGAATCAGCAGCTAGAGAAATTGCATATTTCTTCTCAGCAGACGAACTTTGTGACCGTATCCGCTAAGTTAGTCAATTTGCTCGATTTTGACAGAAAAGGTCTGGCGGCCTTTTTTGTTGAGATGGGTGACAAACCATTTCGAGCAACTCAGGTGTTGAAATGGATTTATCAGGAAGATGTCACTGATTTTGATCAGATGACAAACCTGAGTAAGTCTTTGCGTGCTTATTTAAAACAGCACTGTACTATTACGCCTCCCGAAATACTTGTAGAGCAAATTGCCAGTGATGGCACTACAAAGTGGATCGTAGAAATGGGGCTGGGCAATAGAATTGAAAGCGTTTTTATCCCAGAAGAAAAACGTGGCACTTTATGTGTCTCTTCACAAATTGGCTGTGCTTTAGCCTGTACCTTTTGTTCGACTGCTAAACAGGGTTTTAATCGAAATCTGTCAGTAGCGGAAATTATTGGTCAGCTTTATGTGGCACAGAAGCGATTGGGTGAAGACAAAAGAATTACTAACGTTGTGATGATGGGTATGGGTGAACCCTTGCTTAATTTTGACAATGTCGTTGCTGCAATGAACCTGATGATGGACGACTTTACCTTTGGCTTATCCAAGCGACGAGTGACGGTGAGTACATCCGGTATTGTGCCTGCTATGAACAGATTGCATGATGTTTGTGATGTCAGTATGGCGGTATCTTTGCATGCAGCAAATGATGAATTAAGAAACGAACTGGTTCCGATAAATCAGAAATATCCCTTAAAAGAATTAATGGTGGCTTGTAGAGACTATGCTAGTCAAGGCCCTAGAAAATATATTACTTTTGAATATGTGATGTTGGACGGAATTAATGATTCAGTTCAGGATGCTAGAGCATTAGTTAAGCTACTCAAGAATGTGCCTTCGAAGCTGAACCTGATTCCATTTAATCCATTTCCGAATTCAGATTATCGTTGTTCGTCAGCAGAAACTATTTCTCGATTTAAAGATATCTTGTATAAGGCAGGGATAGTAACAACGATCCGCAAGACTCGTGGTGAAGATATAGATGCAGCCTGCGGGCAACTGGTCGGCAAGGTAAAAGATAAAAGCCGTCGGCATTTAAAATTACAAACTATGAGTAGCTCTAATGTTACATAAACAGATTGTTAAGTATTCAGTGTTTGTTTTAATAAGTCTTTTTATGAGTGCTTGTATAAGTTCTAGTAATCAGAAAGAAGCTCTATCAAAGGAAGAGGAAGCAAAACTCTATTTGCAAATGGGTACGCGCTATCTGGAAATGGATATGCTAAAAATTGCAAAACAGAACCTTGAAGTTGCAGAACAGATTGATCCAGATAACGGAGATATTCATAATAGTCTAGGGGCATTGTATGAGCGATTAAGATTGTTTCCGAAGGCTAGGGAGCAATATCAACAGTCTATGGCTTTGGACCCAAGTAATTATGGCGTAAAAAATAATTATGGCCGCTTTCTTTGTGAAAGAGGTAATTATGAGGGAGGTATGGCATTGTTAAATGAAGCTTTGCAGATGCCTCTAAATAATAGAAAGTGGTTTGTCTATACCAATATAGGGCGCTGTGAATTAGTGCATGGGAAAATGTTGGAGGCAGAACCTTACTTTAGAAATGCATTGAAGATAAATAAAAGATTTCCACCTGCACTTTTTGAAATGCAAAAAATAAGTTACCATTCTGCAAAATATATGTCTGCCCGGGCATTTTTAGAGCGTTATTTAGCGGTAGCAAAACATAACGCTGAAACCTTGTGGTATGCAGTGCAGACAGAAAGAGCCTTGGGAAATGAAAAGTTAGCTGAAGGGTATAAGGATATCTTGTTTAGCTTATTCCCTACCTCAAAAGAGGCGCAACAGCTCAAACTTATCGTTAACTAAATAATTCACCTTATCGTTAGAAATACATATAAATGGCAAAGAAAAATCAGTCGGTTCAAGCTATACGTGGCATGCATGATATATTACCAGAGCAATCTTCACGCTGGCAGTATGCAGAGAAAGTAATCAAAGATGTGTTAGCAAGTTATTGCTATCTAGAAATTAGATTACCGATTGTAGAAAAAACAGAATTATTTAAGCGCTCTATCGGTGAAGTGACCGATATCGTTGAAAAGGAAATGTATACCTTTGATGACCGTAATAATGATTCACTGACCTTAAGACCCGAAGGCACGGCAGGGTGTTTAAGAGCTTGTCTGGAACATGGATTATTACATAATCAAGTACATAGGCTTTGGTATTACGGCCCTATGTTCAGGCATGAACGTCCACAAAAAGGGCGCTATAGACAGTTTTATCAATTTGGTGTTGAAACATATGGGCTAGCAGGTCCTGATATTGATGCAGAAATAATTTTATTAACTGATCGCATGTGGAAAAAACTGGGTATCAGAAATAAAGTCAGGCTGGAACTCAATACTCTGGGAACGACAGAAGAAAGATTGGTTTATAGGGAAAAACTGGTTGAGTACTTTAAACAGCATCTAGAATTATTAGATGAAGACAGTTTACGCAGGCTGGAGACTAATCCATTAAGGATTCTGGATAGTAAAAACAGGGAAATGAAACAGTTAATTCAAAATGCACCTGAATTAATGGAATATATGGGCGAGGATAGCCGTAATCATTTTACAACGTTAACTCAGACTCTGGATGATTTGGGTGTTGAATATCAGTTGAATACACGCTTAGTACGTGGTTTGGATTACTATGGCAAAACTGTTTTTGAATGGGTAACAGATGATTTAGGTTCACAAGGTACTATTTGTGCCGGAGGCCGATATGATGGCTTAATTGAGCAATTAGGCGGAAAAGCAAATCATGCGATTGGTTTTGCAATGGGCATGGAAAGGTTATTGTTATTGTTGGAACAGTTAGATGATGTGCCTGTCGAAGGCAATGTTGATGTCTATATGATTCTGGTTGGGGCCGACGCTGAAAAACAAGGCTTGCGTCTGGCTGAGAGAATCCGAACGGATGTCGACGGTATTAAGTTACAAGTTAATTGTGGTGGTGGCAGTTTTAAAAGTCAGTTTAAAAAAGCAGATAAAAGCGGTGCTGAATATGCGTTGATTATTGCTGAAGATGAAGTGAGTCGTGGCGAAGTCAGTTTAAAACCATTAAGAACACAGAATGAACAAAAGAATATCGCTCAAGATGAGCTTATTCAATTTTTAAAAGAATCAATTTAATCGGGAATATAACGTGGAAATTTACGATACTGAAGAAGAACAGGTTGCAGCAATAAAGCGCTGGTGGAAAGAAAATGGCTTATCGACTATTGCAGGCGTGGTCATTGGTGGTGCTTTTATTTTTAGCTTTAATTTTTGGCAAGGTCATCAAAACGAGCAGGCTAATCAGGTTTCGGCATTATATGATCAGTTGCAGATCAGTATGAGTAAAGAGAATACTGAATCAGTTAATAAACTTGCTGAAAAGATCACCACTGAGCATGGTTCTAGTGCATATGCATCATATGCTGCATTGTTGCAGGCTAAAACTAAAGTTCAGGAAAATGATTTAGCCGCAGCACAAGCTATATTAGAAAAACAAATGCAGTCTGCGAATTCTAATGAAATTAGAAATATTGCCAGATTAAGGCTGGTTAAAATATTATATGCTACAGGTGAATATGAAAAAGGCCTGCAGTTGATTGCTGAAACTGACCAGGCAAGTACTAAAGGTTTTTCTGCCAGTTATGATGAATTAACGGGTGATTTATATGTTGCACTTGATCGTTTAGGTGAAGGTCGTACAGCTTATCAAACGGCATTAAGAGAAGGCGCAAAATCAGCTTTATTACAATTTAAGATAGATGATCTTACTTCGGCAGAAATTGTAACTGCTCCGTAATTTAAAGCTTTTCATATCCAATATGGCAGAACAGATAGTGTGATGAAAAAAAATAACACAAAAAAACTTGCTTTACTTTTAACAAGTTCGGCTCTGCTGTCATTGTCTGGGTGTGCTGCTTTAGAAACAAGCAAAGAATTAGTCACTGGCGTCACCAGTTATTTTTTAGGTGGTGAAGATAATCTAGAACCGCCAGCAGAACTAGTTGAATATAAGGCAGAAATTGAGCTAGATGTTTTATGGAAAGAAAATGTCGGCGTAGGTGCTGATGGACAGTTTTTAAATCTTGACCTGACGGTGAGTTATGGCAAAGTTATTGCTGCCGACAGAAAAGGTTTAGTTCAAGCCAGAGATGTCAACAGTGGTGATTTGATTTGGGAAACAGAAACAGAGTATAGTTTTTCTGCAGGTCCTGGGACGGGCTATGGTATTGTTGTTTTTGCAACCAGTAATGCCGAGGTTGTTGCTTTTGATATAGAAACAGGTAAGCAGCTATGGTTGAGTCAGGTTTCTAGTGAGGTTTTAGCCAATCCTGTTGTGGCAAGTAATAAAGTCATTATAAGAACTACCGATGGCAGAATGATTGCCCTAGATGAAAAAGAGGGCAGTGAGCTTTGGAGTTTTGAGCGCAGTGTCCCCGCCTTAAGTATTCGAGGAACAGGCACGCCAATTGTGGTTGAAGACAAAGTTGTGGCTGGTTTTGCTAATGGGAAACTATTAGCTTTAAGACTCAGTGATGGCAAGAATAGCTGGGAAAGCAGTATTGCAATTCCAAGTGGACGATCTGAAATAGAAAGACTAGTTGACCTGGATGTAGATCCGGTGGAAACAGATGGCGTTATTTTTATTGCCAGTTATCAAGGGGGAACATCTGCTGTCCTGGATATAGATGGTGATGTATTATGGAGAAACCCCGATGTTTCTTCTTATTCTGGCCTGAGTTTTGACTGGCGTTATTTATATGCCAGTGATACTGCAAGCCATGTTTGGCAATTAGACCAGCGTAATGGGGCTTCATTATGGAAGCAGGAAGAGTTGCATAATAGGACATTAACAACCCCAGTCGCTTATGAAAATTATGTGGTGGCGGGTGATTACGATGGTTATGTACACTGGTTAGCAACCAGTGATGGCAGGCAATTAGGACGGATTAAAGTGTCTGATTCTGCAATAGATTCAAAGCCTGTGGTGGTGAATAATATCGTTTATATTTATTCAAAAGATGGTACGCTCACAGCATTAAAGGCAAGACTGTTTTAAAAAGCAGGTTCAAGGTAAAAGGTTCAAGCTGTTGAGACAGAATGGTTTGAAGCTATTTATTTTTTATCTGTTTCTAATATTACGTTACACACATTTTTTTAAGTAGGTTTTGATAAGAAACCTGCTGCAATAGAGGTTCTTAGCTTAAATGTTACCTGTTATAGCCCTAGTCGGGCGACCCAATGTAGGGAAATCTACACTATTTAATTATTTAACTCGCACCCGCGATGCACTGGTGGCGGATTACCCTGGACTCACCAGAGATAGAAAGTATGGCCGAGTCAAACGAGGCGAAAGAGATTGTCTTGTGGTAGATACGGGTGGTATTTCTGATGAAAGCGACGGCATTGATAGCATTGCTAAAAAACAGGTGCAACTTGCTTTAGAAGAGGCTGATGTTGTTTTCTTTTTGGTTGATGCCAGAGAAGGCATGAATAGTTCTGATGAAGCGATTGCAAGCTCATTAAGAAAGCTGAATAAACCTGTTGTACTAGTTACTAATAAAATTGACGGGCTAAATGCTGCTGTGGCAACCGTTGATTTTTATTCTTTAGCATTGGGTGAGCCTGTTCAAATTGCTGCAACTCATGGACGTGGTGTTAATGAGTTATTAGCTCAGATAGATACACTAATACCGCCTGATGATGAAGAGATCGAAGAGGAAGATAAAGGTATTAGTATTGCTGTGGTGGGTCGACCCAATGTTGGTAAATCAACGCTGGTCAATCGATTACTAGGTGAAGAACGTGTTGTGGTATTTGATGAAGCAGGTACCACGCGAGATAGTGTCTATATTCCTTTCGAACGAAACGAACAAAAATTTACTTTAATTGATACGGCCGGTATGCGTAGGCGTGCCAAAGTTTCATTAGTGGTAGAAAAGTTTAGTATTATTAAAGCATTGCAAGCGGTTGAAAAAGCCAATGTAGTGATTTATTTAATCGATGCCAGTGAAGGTATTACCGATCAGGATGCCCACCTTTTAGGGATGGTGTTAGAAGCAGGTCGTGCCTTAATTATTGGTTTAAATAAATGGGATGGTATTAGTGTTGATCAGAAGGAACTGATCAAACGACAACTAGATGTAAAGTTACCGTTTTTGGACTTTGCTGAAAAGCATTCTATTTCCGCTTTGCATGGCAGTGGCGTTGGTAAATTATTTGATGTTGTTCATGATTTATATGATGCTGCGATGGTGGATATGTCTACTCCAGTATTAACTCGAATTTTGAAAGAAGCATTGACTGCGCATCAACCGCCTTTGGTCAGTGGCAGACGTATCAAACTAAAATATGCTCATCAAGGGGGAAGGAATCCACCAACAATTGTAATACATGGCGCGCAAACGGATGCACTACCTAATGCTTATAAGCGCTATCTAATGAATTATTTTAGAGATCAATTAGAGTTAAAAGGAACGCCAGTCAAAATTGTGCTGAAGTCACCTGAAAACCCTTTTAAAGATAAAAAGAATAAACTGACAGATAGACAGGTGAAAAAACGTCACCGCTTAATGAAGCATTATAAGAAAAAGTAGAGTATTAGCCTAATGCCGTTAAGTTAAGGACAAGATACATATCAAAATAAAAAAAGTTTTCACACAAAGACA
>Ga0209184_1001197_pt1 | contig 18583 bp, 16 predicted proteins | sample EN8Hudsemesocosm_2_FD_184627 | JGI IMG/M metagenome (GOLD analysis project Ga0209184, IMG submission 184627) | Methane-oxidizing microbial communities from mesocosms in the Hudson Canyon - EN8C Hudson Canyon (SPAdes) (version 2) | ecosystem: Environmental > Aquatic > Marine > Cold seeps | place... | reverse complement strand
TTTTGTTCTTGCTCTAAATCAACGGGCGAGTGAAGTAATGAGCACGAAGGTGCAAGCCATAATCGTTGGCCTAATTGGCGGTATAGCGGTTGCAGCTTTTGATAAACTGACACCAAATCTGTTTTCCAAACATTACGACCATTAATCACTCCTAATGAAATGATCCAGTTATTAGGTAAGCGATCAATAATCTCACTCACATTAGTTTGCTCAGCAATAGTATCTATATGGACACCATCAAAAGGCAAATCTTTAATCACATCAATATGATGATCAATAGAGGCAAAGTATGTGGTTAACAACAGCTTTGACGAACCTTTTTCTAGGAATTTATAAGCTTGATTTAATGCTTGCTGCCACGATGTATCTAATTCTAATCCCAAAACAGGCTCATCAATTTGAACCCATTCCACACCTGCTTTTGATAATTGAGTTAAAATTTCTTGATAACGCACCAATAATGCAGATAGCAAAGATAATTTGTCTTCGCTTTCAACAACACTCAAGTGAAGGTAAGTAATAGGGCCAATCAATACAACTTTACGATGATCTGACACTTTTTGTGCATCACAGAACTGAGTTAATAGAGGCTCTACATTCACTTCAAGGTTTGCATTGTTAACTAATGAGGATGAAAGCTCTGGCACTATATAGTGATAGTTGGTATTAAACCACTTTGTCATATCACTCGCAGCACATTGACAGCCCGTAGGAGCCTTACCGCGAGCAACTCTAAACTCTAAATCAAGTGCACTATCACTTTGTTCATCATGCTTACGGGCAGCAAAGCGTTCAGGCACAAGGCCAAGTAGCAAGGTGGTATTAAGAACATGATCATAATGAGAAAAATCACCTACGGGTAGTAAATCAACACCCGCATCTTGTTGAATTTGCCAATTCAATTCGCGACGCTCTCTGCTTTGAGCTAAAAACTCACTTTTATTAATATCTCCGCGCCAATACTTTTCTAAAGAAAACTTTAACTCTCGTTTTGCGCCAATGCGCGGAAAACCTAAATTATGAATTTGCATAACCTGCTCCAATTGAATTTGATATTTAATGAATAACGAAAAAACACATAGACGTCTAGACGTTTGAATGGTTATACTCTAAAAAAAACACCTAATTAGCACAAGCGCAAATAATTCAATAGAGACATGAAGGAATTTCATTATGTTTGAGATTAAACATCTAAAAACACTAGCAACCTTGGCTACTACAGGTAATATTAGAAAGACCGCAGATGCCCTATTTGTCAGTCAGTCGGCTCTTTCACACCAATTAAAAGAGTTAGAACAACGTTTAAACTCTCCACTATTTATTCGTAATACTTCCCCGATACAATTCACCACCAAAGGAGAAGTATTACTCAAGTTGGCAGATGATATTTTGCCAAAAATAAATAATACGCTAAGCGAACTAAAAACTAAAAATAGTACTGTTACCCAACTCAATTTAGCCATTGCATGTCATGCTTGTTTTCAATGGTTACTACCCTTTACTGAGTTATTTTCACATCAATTTCCTGAATTAAAGATCGAATTCATAGAACAAATTTTTCCTACTCAACTTGATAATAAAGCGACAGCTAGTGTTGATATTTTATTTACTGATGAAAAAATAGAAAATGACGACTTTACTTACCATGCACTTGGCACATTTGAAGTTGTTGCCGTGTTAGCTAAAGAAAGTGAAGCCAAACAAAATAACCGAACCAATAAACCTTTTTTAAACACCGCTGACTTTTGCGGACAGGTTTTACTAACTTACCCAGTAAAACCTGAACATTTAGATGTTTTTAAGCTTTTTCTAAATAAAGAGCACAACAAAGAGAAACACAAACCTAGAGCAATCAAACAAGTTGCTAATAGTCATATGATTTTACAGATGGTTGCGGCAAATATGGGCATTGCCACCCTGCCCGACTGGTTAGTAAATAGCTTAACTAAGCAATCTCTAGTACAAACCAAACGTATTGGCAAAAATGGTATATTTAAAACACTCTATGCCCGTTATAATGCACAGAACAAACACTTTGATATAATTGAGCAGTTGATACCGCAAACAATTACGGCTTTTGATAACTTATATAATACTGACATTGTCAGTTAGTTTTCTGCAGCATAGTTAAATAAACTCTAGGACTGGAAATTATGTGGCAACAAATAGAAATCAGCTTAATAGCAAAAAATCGCGGCTTTCATTTAATTACTGATGAAATTGAAAAGCAACTTACCCGTTTAAAAAATGTACAATGCGGCATACTGCACTTGTTCATTAAGCATTCTTCTGCATCATTAACAATCAATGAAAATGCTGATCCTACTGTGCGAGCTGATATGGAAAAACATTTTAACGTTATAGCTCCTGAACGCGCGCCCTATTATCAACATATTTATGAGGGAGATGACGATATGCCTGCCCATATAAAATCTAGCTTGCTTGGTTCAAGTATTAGTATTCCTATCACCCAAGGGCAACTTAATTTAGGTATTTGGCAAGGAATATATTTAGGTGAACATAGAGATCGTGGTGGTAGCCGTACTGTTGTAGCTACCATTCATGGTGAGTGATTCTTAGTCTTCTTCTAACACATGCGGTCCCGCATAATTATCAAAACGTGAAAATTGCCCTTGGAAAGTTAGTGGCACACGGCCAATTGGCCCGTTACGTTGCTTACCAATAATAATTTCAGCCATGCCTTTAAATTCACTGTCATCGTGATAAACCTCATCACGATAAATAAACATAATTAAATCGGCATCTTGCTCTATTGAACCTGATTCACGTAAATCTGAGTTAATTGGACGTTTATCACTACGTTGCTCCAAGCCACGGTTTAACTGAGAAAGAGCAACTACCGGTACTTGTAATTCTTTGGCTAAAGCTTTTAAAGAACGTGATATTTCAGCTATTTCTAAAGTACGATTATCAGAAAACTGCGGCGCACGCATTAATTGCAAGTAATCGATCATAATCATAGAAATGCCGCCATGATCACGATGAATTCGTCTTGCTCTTGAACGAAGTTCTGTTGGCGTTAGACCCGCAGCATCATCAATAAACATCTTTCCATTTTCAATTAACAAACCCATGGTAGAAGATAAACGCGCCCAATCTTCATCATCTAACTGTCCTGTCCGGATTTTAGTTTGATCAATTCGTCCTAGAGAAGCTAACATTCTCATCATAATTTGATCTGCAGGCATCTCTAAACTGAAAATTAATGCAGGGTGCTCTTGCGTCATAGCAGCATGTTCTGCCAAGTTCATTGCAAAGGTTGTTTTACCCATGGAAGGACGAGCTGCAACAATAATTAAGTCAGACTTTTGCAAGCCTGCGGTCATTTTATCTAAATCAGCAAAGCCACTAGGCACTCCAGTAACACCACCCGTATCAGTTGAACAAAGCTTTTCAATTCTATCAACCGTTTTTTCTAAGACCGAATGAATACTTTCCGGCCCTTCAGATTTGTTTGCACGCTTTTCTGCTATAGCAAATACTTTAGTTTCAGCAAAGTCGAGTAACTCAGCACTAGATCTTCCCTGCGTATCATACCCTGCTTCTGCAAGCTCATTAGCAACACTGATCATTTCGCGCGTTACCGCACGTTCACGAACAATGTCAGCATAAGCAGTGATGTTTGCAGCACTTGGTGTATTTTTCATCATCTCTGCGAGATAAACAAAACCACCAGCATCATCAAGTTTTTGGTCGTTTTCCAATGCTTCTGAAAGTGTAATTAAATCAACAGGCTCGCCTAATTCAATTAGGGCACCTATTGTTTCAAAAATAAGGCGATGTGAACGGCTATAAAAGTCGGCGGCCACTGTTTTCTCTGCAACACGATCCCAAGTTTCATTATCAAGTAGCAAACCACCAAGTACTGACTGCTCTGCTTCTAAGGAATGAGGTGGTGTTTTTAATTCATCAATTTGTTTGTCTTTGATAAATTGCTTTTCTTTGGCAAATTTGCCCGGCTTTCTATCTGCCATTTACTGAGCCTTAGCTTTAACATTTGAGAAGGTTTTTCTAGGTTGGTTAATGTAGCAGAAACCCCGCAAAAAATAGAGTAATAAAAAAAATTTGTATGAAAAAATATAGGGGATGTTTTCTAACTGCCTTAGCTTGGTCTTGAAGAAAAAATAGTAGGCAACTTGTTCAAAACATAACCTAGGTGATCTGAATCCATGCAGGTACCCATAGAAAGAGAGAATAAAAAAATCAGGATAAACTTATCCTGATTTTTATATATTAAACATCAGTAGTTCGCACTTACTACCAGAACCTACCTAACTATGACGTTACCACTCACAGTGCTTACACGTACAGAGCCATTTGCATCGCCCGTTTGGAAATAAAGTTTAGAACTTGGACCATATTTAGCACGGTCAGCTTCATGCTTAGTAAGCTTATTAATTAAATCACCACCGGCATTGGCTTTTAAACGAAAATCAGCGGCAATATCATTTTGTAAATCAAGCTCCACTTCACCACTTACACTAGAAGCTTTCGCTACACCATTGTTTTGCAAAAATAAACTAACTTCAGTATCACCACTAACCGAAGAGATTCTAAACTCATCAACTTTGGTTAATCTTAGCTTGGTATTACCTGAAACATTATTAACAAAAACTTCATTTGCTTGAGAATCAGAAGTAATTTCACCGCTCACTGCATGCAACTGTAGACGACCAGAAGAGTTGGTATCATCAATATCACCACTAACGGTGGCCAAATTAATTTTCCCTTGTAATGCTTTTGTTCTTATATTACCGCTAACACTGCTTAATTCAATATGCTCGCTAAGCTCTCTCGCTTTAATATCACCACTTACGGTTTTAACTGTTACGTTACTGGTTAGATTTTCAAGTTCGACATCACTGGAGATACTTTCAAAATTCATTCTCAGATTAGCAGGCATATGAATGATTAACTCAGAGCCTCTGGAGTTCCAACTACCGTGATTAGGTAAATCAACTTTAATATTGATAGTGTTACCCACTTGTTCAAATATTAACTTTTCTGCTTTATCATCAAGCTCACCTTTTACCGTAACGCTTGCCTTATCCCAACCAATAATAGTCACTTCACCACTCAAATTTTCGATATTAACGGCGTTTACTCCAGCGCTAGCTAATTTTTCATCAACTTTCTCTCCGGCTATGCTTAAGGGAGTTAAAAGTAAACTGGCGCTGGTTAATGCTGCCATCATGTAATTATTAAAACTGTTCATATAAACCTCTACATTCTATTTTTACAAAACTTTTTCATTTAAAGACAATAGCTAAATTGTTTGCCATTGAATGTTTTTATTATTCATATACGGATATAACTGCTGCAATAAATTCAACTCTTGCTGCTGTGTAAAGCGTAATAAATTAAGCAAATCAACATTGTTCTCATCATTTACTAGTGCCTTTTCTATTGTTTTACGAGCTTGCGCTAATTCGATTAACTGAGTTTGCATTTTAACGGGCAAATTAGTCATATCTGGTTGCCCGTAACTCACTAGCATTGCCTGTTTTTGCTGTTGAAAGCTTTTTTGCATTGAACTCACTAATTGGCCTGCTGTCGGTTGCAAAACTTCGTCATTACTCGCGGTCAAAGGCGTTGATAATTGTGATGTTGGCGCAAAAGAAATCCAAGCAACTAATATTGCTGCAATAAATGATGCTGCCCAAGCCATTGGAACAATATTACTTTTTTTATTATCCATGACGCTTTGCTGACTTTTATCTTGAATTGCACGCTCGATGCCTGACCATAAATCACGTTGTGGTTGCATCTCTTTAGGTAACTTATCTACATGAGATGTTAACGTTTTGTCTGATATCTGCTTATTCATCATTTTCTCCTGCAAACGTCTCTTTATTTAATGACTTTTTCAATAAAGCTTTTGCTCTGTGATATTGTGATTTGCTAGAGCCTACTGCCATATTAAGCATTTTAGCTATTTCTTCGTGGCGATAGCCTTCCACAGCAAATAAAACAAAAACTAAACGTGCCCGCTCTGGCAATCTCGCTATATGTCGGTCTAATGCTTCAAGCTCCGATGAATCCTCTAATGGCACAGCAGCTTCTTCAGGCAAAGCATGTTCTACTTGATCTTCAATACTAAAAACACGTTGCAGCCAATTTTTTTGCTTACGCAAATGACCCAGTACAACATTACTAGCCACACTATGCAGCCATGTACTAAACTTACTTTCGCCGCGAAAATTGTTTATTTTTTGCCACAACACCACAAAGACTTCTTGGCAAACATCTTCCGCGCTATCTTTGTCTGCTAACATACGCCAACACAAAGCATAAATGCGTCGATGATGACTTTCATACAGCTGATGAAAAGCTTTTTGTGAGCCTTGCTTAGCTTGAGCTATCCACTCATGCTCTTGCGATGTGGCAAATAGTTTCTCAGCATCAATTACCTTTGAACTTTCCAAATAATTAATTCTCTTATTTTAGGATTTCGATTTCATTCTTAACTTATATTAATTAGATGCAGTATGACAAAAAAGAGTTTAAAGGGAGATGTTTTTATTTTTAATGTTTTTTGATTTAAATAATTTCGCATGTTATTGTCAGCAGCACAAAGTCACTTAACACTTTGTTCTAAAATAAATAATAAACTCATCAATAAGGACATTGACGTGAAAAAATTCGTTTTAACTAGCACAATACTATTCTCTTTAATTTTCAATACTGTTAACGCCGAAGATGCTGAAAAAGCAGTAACTGCTAACACTACCAGTTATTCTGCAAGATATATTAACGGAGACGTAAAATTTTTCTACTTGCAAGCAGATGGCACATTTGCGCTAGGCAAAAATTTTGGCGCAAGTCTTGGCGCTAATAATCTCTACATAAACGATGATTATGATAGTGACAATGTGCAAAATATTAGAGCCGCAGCTTTTTACCGGTCCCCTGATTTCGGACGAATTGAGCTAGCATATCAAAACCTGTTTTTTGATGGTGAAAGCGATAGTGCTTATAGTATTACTGGGGAATATTATTTTGAAAACTGGACCTTAGGGGCATACGTTCTTTCAGATGATTTATCTGAGCTTAATGACCTTAATATATACAGCAACATTTATTTTACCGATAATGTTCGCTTAGAGTTAGATTTGCTCGATTCGAGTGACTCAGCGCTTTTATCAGCCAAAGTTAATTTTCAGGCACCTGAATATATTGGCAATGAATGGCAATTCTTTTTATCTTATGGTGAAACATTTCGTGAAAGTGAATATCGGTGGGGTATTGGGGTAAAGTACACACCGGACTTTAATGACACCTTAAAACGTTTTTATAGAAATTACAGCACCAATGTAAAATCGGTTTTCTTCCTTTAATGATTATTTCAAGCACGCCATCAAATTTGCAAATCATGTAACCTCGACAATCATTACATTTTCCTCTGAATACAAAAAAAGCGCCAACAGGCGCTTTTTTTCGTTTCCTGCATTATTTAAAACTAAGTTAAATAATGAGTAAGTATTATTACTTCTTACTAAGAGCACCGAAACGTTTGTTGAATTTATCAACACGACCACCGGTTTCAGCAGCTTTCTGCTTACCAGTGTAGAATGGGTGACATTCAGAACATACGTCTAAGTGAACGTCTTTACCAGCTGTTGAACGAGTTGTAATAACATTGCCACAAGAACAAGTTGCTTTAAACTCAACATATTTAGGATGAATTCCGTCTTTCATGGGGACCTCTATATCTCTTTCGAGAAATTGGGCGTATCGCCACTTAGCCGCTTAGTTGTATCAACTTAATAACGCCAAGCACCATACGGTGTAAAATTAATGGGGGCGAATAATAAATGATCACCGCTTTAACTGCAAGTGAAAGCGATACAAAAAGATTAAAAAAAGACTTATTAATAAACGTCCGATTTTAAGATAAGATAAGCCCTAAATCTCATCAACTAACATTCATTATAATTCGTGTCTGAACAATATGTGCAAGTTGCTGTTCCCGTACCTATGCGGCAGCTGTTTACTTATCGTGTGCCAGAGGAAATGCAAACGCCATTGATAGATATTGGCGAGCGCGTAGCTGTGTCGTTTGGTGCAAGGCAAGTCATTGCAATTGTTATCGCCATTGATACTGACATTGACGAAAAGCGCACTATTGATAGCAAAAAAATAAAACCCATATCAAAGCGCCTAAATGACAGTTTTCACTTAAGCGACTCGTTAGTAAGTTATCTAAAATTATGTGCCAATTATTACCATCACCCTATTGGTGATGTTTTTCAACAAGCATTACCTAAATTATTACGCCAAGTAAAAAAAGTAGACCTGCAACCTCCCATGGTTTGGCATAATGCAGAAATAGTAAAAGATGAACAAAAAGAGCATCTAACTAAAGTTGAAACTAAAGCACCAAAACAATTTGCACTCTATCAATTAATAGCAAAACATCAGGGAATTAGTTGGGCTGAATTACGTACCTTAGGCTATAGCAAAGCACAGCTAAATGCACTAGTTGCCAAAGAACTCATCATGGAAACCAAGCAAAAACCTTGTCGATTTTCATGGCAAGAAGAAAACTTAACACAAGAAAATAAGCAGGTATTATCAACAGAACAAGCCCTTATCGTTGCTGCAATAAGTCAATCTCTTGAGCAGTTTTCTTGTCACCTAATTGATGGTGTTACGGGTAGTGGTAAAACCGAAGTTTATCTGCAAGCCATGGAAAATGTACTGTCAAATAATCAACAAGTATTAGTGATCGTTCCTGAAATTGGTTTAACACCGCAAACTTTATTGCGTTTTGAGCAGCGCTTTAACGTACCTATCTGTTTGCATCACTCAAACCTTAATGATACTGAACGTTTAGATACTTGGCTAAATGCTCAACAAGGTAGTGCTGCTATTGTCATAGGCACGCGCTCTGCTATTTTCTCACCCTTACATCTGCTAGGTATGATTATAGTTGATGAAGAACACGACAGCTCGTTAAAACAACAAGACAGCTTTCGTTACCATGGTCGAGATATTGCTATTTTGCGTGCGAGGCAGCTAAATATACCTATTATTTTAGGTAGTGCCACACCTAGTTTTGAATCATTACAAAATGCCCTCTCTGGGAAATATCAATACCACCAACTACGTAAGCGAGCAGGAAAAAGTAATAAAGCAAAGATAGCATTAATTGATGTAGCCAAACAACAAATGGAGTTTGGTTTGTCTGGCAGCTTGAAACACGAAATAAAGCAAACGATAGCGCGCGGTGAGCAGGTTCTCGTGTTTTTGAATCGTCGCGGATATGCTCCTGCAATAAACTGTCAAGAGTGTCATTGGCTTTGTGATTGTGGGCGGTGTGATAAGCCTTATACTTTTCATCAAAAACAACAACTCTTAATATGCCATCATTGTGGTAGCCAAAAACGAGTTCCTAAACAATGTCCTAGCTGTGGCAGTGTCCGCATTGCTCCTGTAGGTCAGGGAACTGAACAGTTAGAGCAACGTATTAGTGAGCTTTTTCCTGATGTGAGTGTTGTAAGAATAGACAGAGACAGTACCCGTAAAAAAGGTGAGTTAACCAAGTTATTGCAAGAAATAACAGATAAAAAGCATCAACTCTTAATTGGCACACAAATGCTTGCTAAAGGTCATCATTTTCCCGATGTTACCTTAGTAGCGGTCCTTGATGGTGATGGTGCATTATTTAGTTTTGATTTTCGTGCTAGCGAACAAATGGCGCAACTACTTATTCAAGTAGCCGGTCGTGCCGGTCGTGCCAGTAAACCGGGTAAAGTATTGGTACAAACTAGTTACCCTGATCACCCACTATTACAAGATTTAGTACATAACGGCTACCAGCATTTTGCCAAACAAGCCCTAGTTGAACGTAAACAAGCACTGCTCCCACCTTTTAGTTATCAAGCCTTATTTCGCGCAGACGCAAATTATCCTAGCTACCCTGAAAAATTTTTACGGGCACTAACTGAACTTACATTCGTCAACTGCCAGTTCGCCGGACCTGTACCCGCAGCAATGGAAAAAAAGGCAGGAAAATTTCGTTATCATTTGATCTTACAAGCAAAATCAAGAAAAGAGCTGCACATTGCTATTTTGCAATTGCTCACAGCTATTCCCAATAACGAATGGCAAAGTAAAGTGCGTTGGAGTTTAGATATCGATCCTATTGATTTAAATTGGTGAGTCGTTAGAATAGCGAGAACTTCCCGCTATTTATTTCCCGTCCATGTCAAACCAAGATTATATTTCTCGTACGCCTTCAAAAAAGAAAAAAAATAGCCCTTACAAAAAACAATCGGCACAACCAACACCTGTATTGCCAGTAAAAGCCAAACTAATCGGCGCGCTTGTTATCATATTAATTGCGGCCTTTGCTTACAGCTTATGGTTTTTAAAAACGAGTACAATTACCAAAAATCCTATCCAAACACAAGGCAAAGTTGCCCCCCTAAAAGAGCAACACTTACCTGAACCTCCCAAAGAAAAATGGACTTACGTTGAAAATTTAAAAACCAAGGAAATTGAAGTTGGTCAATACGAAGTAAAACAAAATGGGCCTTATAAAATGCAGTGCGGTTCTTTTAAAACACGCAATCAAGCAGAATCACTCAAAGCTAAAATGGCTTTTGCCGGTATAGAAAGTAAAATTCAAACCGCTCAAGGTAAGCATAATATTTGGTATAAAGTCGTTTTAGGTCCTTATTCACGAAAACGCGTTGCAGAAGAAGACAAGCACAAGTTACGAAACAACAAAATTAATGGTTGTCAAATTTGGCTGTGGAAATAGTTTTCGCAGACAATTGACCAATAAAGTCAATTCTATCCTTGAAAAGTCAGTAATAATCCCAACTTAATTTACAATATAATTATTTCGATAATTGTTCAGTTTCAAGCTGTATGGTTCAATTTAAAGGAAAGAGTACGGAGTTGACGCCAGTCAATGAGTACTTTTGACATATAATTTGGGCGATAAAGTGACAAACTAACCGTTATCTTTTAGATTGGAGTTAATGTGACTACTATCGTTTCAGTTAGACGCAATGGCAAAGTAGCTATTGGTGGTGATGGCCAAGTATCACTTGGTAATACCGTAATGAAAGGTAATGCTAAAAAAGTACGCCGTTTATACAATAATAAGGTATTAGCAGGTTTTGCTGGCGGCACTGCTGATGCATTTACCTTATTTGAGCGCTTTGAAAGTAAACTTGAACAACATCAAGGCCACTTAACCAAAGCTGCGGTAGAACTAGCAAAAGACTGGCGCAGCGATCGTGCCTTAAGAAAGCTTGAAGCTTTGCTTGCTGTCGCTGACGAAACCGCATCCTTAATTATTACCGGCAATGGTGATGTTGTTCAGCCTGAGAATGACTTGATCGCTATTGGCAGTGGTGGAAATTTCGCCCAATCTGCTGCAACAGCCCTATTAGAAAATACAGAATTAAGCGCCAAAGAAATTGTTGAGAAATCCTTAACCATCGCTGGCAACATTTGTGTATTTACCAATCAATCTCAAACGATTGATGAATTATAAGTTTCGAGCTAAAAGTCTCGAACTTTAAATTTCGAGCTTTTAGTTTTGAAAAAAGATTATTGTCTTGCTGATAAATCAAGACAAACGAGGATTAAAACATGTCAGATATGACTCCCCGCGAAATTGTCCATGAATTAGATAGCCATATTGTTGGTCAAGGCGATGCTAAACGCGCTGTTGCTATTGCGTTGCGAAACCGTTGGCGCCGTATGCAGTTAAACGAAGAACTACGTAATGAAGTCACACCAAAAAATATCTTAATGATAGGCCCAACGGGTGTTGGTAAAACTGAAATTGCTCGCCGTCTAGCTAGGTTAGCCCGCGCTCCTTTTATTAAAGTTGAAGCAACAAAGTTCACTGAAGTGGGTTATGTTGGTAAAGAAGTAGAAACCATTATTCGAGATCTTGCCGATATGGCAATTAAAATGGTTAAAGAAGACGAAATGAATCGCGTACAGCATTTAGCTGAAGAAGCCGCTGAAGAGCGTGTTTTAGATGTTTTATTGCCACCCGCTCGTGATGGTTTTGGCAATGCTGAAAAAGGGGATGCAGATAGTGACAAAAGCAGTACTCGCCAAATATTCCGTAAAAAATTACGTGAAGGTAAGTTAGACGATAAAGAAATTGAACTAGACTTAGCAGCGCCACAAGTAGGTGTTGAGATTATGGCGCCTCCAGGCATGGAAGACATGACATCGCAGTTGCAAAGCATGTTCCAAAACATGTCTAGTGATAAAACTAAAAAGCGTAAATTGAAAATTAAAGATGCTTTTAAAGCACTGCAAGAAGAAGAAGCCGCTAAGATTGTTAACCAAGAAGACATCAAACAAAAGGCTATTTATGCAGTAGAACAAAATGGCATTGTTTTTATTGATGAAATAGATAAAATTTGTAAACGTGCCGACAGTAACAGCGGTGGTGATGTATCACGTGAAGGTGTGCAACGTGACTTATTACCTTTGGTTGAAGGCTCTACCGTCAGCACTAAGCATGGCATGATTAAAACTGATCATATCCTTTTTATTGCTTCTGGCGCCTTTCAAATGGCTAAACCATCAGATTTAATTCCTGAATTACAGGGCCGCTTACCTATTCGTGTTGAACTAAAAGCACTTACAACAGAAGACTTTGTCAGAATACTAACAGAGCCTTTTGCCTCATTAACTGAGCAATATATCGCTTTATTAGCGACTGAAGGTGTTCAAATTGAGTTTAGTGAAGATGGCATTCAAGCTATTGCTAATGCTGCTTGGCAAGTAAATGAGACTACTGAAAACATTGGTGCTCGCCGTTTACATACCATGATGGAACGGTTAACCGAGGAGTTATCTTTCCATGCCGATGAACGTACCGGTGAGGCAATAATCATTGATAAAAACTATGTTGATAAAACTTTAAGTGAAGTAGTGAAAAATGAAGATTTAAGCCGTTTTATTTTATAAAACAATTAACAAAAACCAGTTTTATTTACAGGCACTTATGAATATTAAAAGTTTCATAATCAATACTAATAAAAAAAGTATCACCATTAACCTTATCAATGGTGATACTGCTTGTTTAAGTTTTGAGTATTTACGCGTTTTTACACCTGAAATTAATAACTCGAAAAAGCAACAAGCCTTGGTTACTAATAAGAAATTGGTAACGTTAAGTGCTATAGAAAATGTAGGTAAACATGGCTATCGATTTGTTTTTGATGACCAGCACAACGCTATATACTCAGCTGAATACCTTACGCTACTTATAATTGAACATGAGCAGCGTTGGCAACATTATCTAACAGAATTAAAAGCATCAGGACATTCTCGCGAAGCTATAATCAATATAACGCAATTGTAGCGAATACCACATTCAGCTTTTCATCCATACAGTAAATCGGCTCTCCTCCTTGTGAAGTACTTGAGCTATTTCTTCTAACATCGTTCTGGTAGAGTTAGCTTGTTTTGAACTTTCTTCTCCCTGATCTCGACATGCTGCCATTAATTTAACAGTCTCTTGCATGCGGGTTTGCAATAGGCCAATAATAGTTTCAATTTATTGAGTTGAACCTTGTGTTCGACTTGCTAATGTTCTGACTTCATCGACAACGACAGAAAAACCACGTCCTTGCTCACCAGCTATTGCTACTGCAACCCTTTCATGTCCTTATCAAACTTATGTTTTATCAGCATATTCAAGAACCTAAATTCATATGATGGTTAAAGCAATTACGCTAAGTATAGGAAAGGAGTTATAAATTTGTGCTTTTTATTTCTTACTATTAACCTCATTACTTTTTCTAGTTAGGTAAGTAACCAGCTTTTCTTCAGGTAATGGCTTATCAATAAAAAAACCTTGAACTGCATCACAACCTAAATTACGTAAAACGTTAAGTTGATCTCGGGTTTCAACACCTTCAGCAAGCACACGCTTCCCCAAACCATGAGAAAGTTTTATCATCGATTTGACTATAGTCAAGTCTGAGTCATTTGTTGCAACTTCGGTAATAAAACTACGATCTATTTTAATTTTATCTATTGGTAATTTGCGTAAGTATGCCAAAGAAGAATAACCCGTGCCAAAATCATCAATAGACACTTTAATTCCCATATTTTGTAGGTGGGTAATAGTGTTCATCGCAGTATCAATATCAGTCATAACCACATTTTCAGTGATCTCTAACTCTAAGTACTTTGGTGGTAAGTTATTTGCCAATAATAAGTCTTGAATTTTACTGACAAATTGAGGATCTTGAAACTCAACAGCTGTTATATTGACCGCAATAGCGACTCGGCGTCTAAATTCTTGATACCACCTAGCATTAGCAGAACAAGCCTTATTTAAAACGTAGTTATCAAACTCACTATTCATATAGAGGGCATCAATATCATTTAAAAAAGTTGCAGGGGGTAATAAGCCTTTTTCTGGATGCTGCCAACGAACTAAAGCTTCAACACCTTCTAACCGGTTAGTTAGCAAGTTTAACTGCGGTTGATAATGTAAAACAAACTCATCATTCATAATGGCTTTTTTAAGCTCTTTTTCTTTTAATAATAAACGTCGTCCCTCTGCTTGCATGCCTGATTCAAAAGCAATAGTGGGTATGTTATTGGTTTCAGCATGATGCAAAGCAAGATTCGCATTTTGTAATAAGTCTTCTGCATTTTTTCCATACTCTGGAAAAGTACAAAAACCAATACTGGCTTGAATATGCACGTCTTGATTGTTATATCTATAAGGACGGCTAATTACTTGATGAAGATGTACAGGTACCCGGTTAACTGAAGAAGCATTATGATATTCAATAACAAACATAAAAGAATCACCACTTAAGCGTCCCACAGCTTTAGGCAGTAATATACTGTTATTTAAACGTTTTGCTACTTCCCCGAGAATAAAATCTCCAGTTTTCAAACCATAGGTATCATTAATAAACTTAAACTGTTTGATATCAATTAAGAATATAGCGAGTTGGTAAGATTGTTCACTAGCAATAATAATAGTTTCTGATAACTTCTCCATCACTTGGCTGCGATTCAAAGCGCCAGTTAATGAATCATGCTTCCCTAAATATTGTGCACGACTAATAGCATGCACAGCCATATTACGTTCAGCTCCCTGCATCCAAATAAGTAAGATAAACCCTAAAACACTGTGAGCGCCGATATCAAAATACAATAAAAATAAAGCGAACTGATTAAACCAAAGTTCTGATAAGGCGACAATTGAAATAAATGAATAAAATAAATAACGAATACCGAGTACAAGAAAAAAACCTAGCAATATCTTGCTGGAAAAATGCGGTACTTTATCAACAAACAGGTAAAAACTTGCGCTTAAAAAGCAACATGCAAAAATAAAATTTTGTAAACTAATCTTAAGATAAAAACGATTAAAGACATTACTTTCATCAAAAGCATAAAGGGTGGCCGCACTTAAGCCAACAAATATGGCTAAACTCACAACCGCTATAATAATACGTTTTGACGGCTGTATTCTCATTTTAGCGCTATAGAGGCCAAATAATAAAAAAGCTACAAATAGATATGACCCAACCTGTTGCACTTGCCCATAGAATAGCTGTAAATAGCCACTCACTTGATAAGTTCCAGCACTGTCTAACACCGCACTACTAGCATAATAACAACTCAAAGAAATTAAGCTAAACAACCAATACCTCACATATTCACGATTAAAAGCACGAAAATACATGAAAAATACAAACGACAGAATAGCGAAAACAATTGCTTGTGTGGCAAATAAAAATGCTAACGACTCTATGTTTGCAAACATTAATATGTTCTATTTTGGGTGAAAAGTGCTAAACCTATTAAAGAGAGTTTTACGCTAAAATACAAGTCACTATTTTATTTTCATTACAACAAGTTATACTGAATGTAACTTTTCTCTAAAATCGAAGATTATTGTTATGGAATATGATACCTCACAATTATGTGATACCTATGCAGACTTAGTTGATGTCGTTGATCCCATTTTTAGTAATTATGGTGGTCGACATTCTTTTGGAGGCAAAGTAGTCACTATCAAATGTTTCGAAGGTACAGGGTTAATTGAAAAAATTGTAGCGACAAATGGTAAAAGTAGAGTACTCGTTATTGACGGTGGCGGCTCAACCAGACGCGCATTAATTGATGTTAATATTGCTGAAACTGCGGCAAATAATGATTGGGAAGGTATAGTTTGTTACGGAAGCGTTCGTGATGTTGATGCCATAGAAGAAATAGAGATAGGTATTCAAGGTTTAGTTTCTATTCCCGTTGGTGCTAATGATAATGAATTTGGCGAAAGTGATATTGCTATAAATTTTGGGGGAGTAACAATATTACCTGATGATCATATTTACGCAGATAATACAGGCATTATTTTATCGCCAGAGCCTTTAGATATTGAATAATCACTCATTAGGCTTAGCTTCTGGATGTTGAGAAAACCACCTGTTAAGCCATATTTCTAATTCATCGAGGACGACACCTCTATTAATAATACCACCCTGCACTAGGCTACCGCCCATTGTTATGTACCTATCGGCTGTTTCATGTTTATCTATATTAGTGCCAATTAAAGGTATTCCCATACTACGAGTTAACGTAATCAAAGCATTAATTATCGCTTTATCAGCTCTATTATCACCACTATGACCTAATTCGCGACAATTTATTTTTACCTGATGAATGGCCATTTTTCGCAAATAACGCAAAGACTCATAGCTGCCCGAAAAATTATCAATTGAAATAGTAATATCTAATGATTTTAACTGGTCCATAGTATTCTTAGCACGTTGACATGCAGAAAGCATTACTTGCTCGTTAAGCTCAATCATTAAGTACTTACCAGCAATATTATAGTTTTTCATTTGCTGCTCAATATAGTCAACCAGATCAGGTTCAAGTAAATTTTTACTCGAAAGATTAACCGATACTTTTTGATATACTCCTAGTTTATGTAGAGAAAACAAAGCCTTAAATGCCTGTTTAAACATTTGCGTTGTCAACCGATAGACCTCTCCACTGTGCTCTGCTAAGTCAATAAAATCAACTAGTTCCAGAGGTTCTTCATCATTGGCATACCAGTTAACCTTTAATTCAAAGCCGATAATAGAATTATCATTAATATTAACCTGTGGCTGCAAATACCAGCGTAAATCTTCTGACAAAATATCTTGACGTAAACGTTCCATTAAGCGCAGTTGTTGCTCTGTATATAAAACGGAACTGTTGTCAAAATATTGAATAGCTTGACCGCTATCAACTCCTTTCATTAAAGCATCTGTTGCATGTGACACTATTTCGTCTACATTATTGCCATGTTCTCCACTAATAGCCACACCAAAAGCCAGCTCAAAATTTAATGAAAAACTCTTAAAACTCATCGCATCTGGAACAGCTTTAGCTAGCTGCTGACATAAGTCATCAATAACACTTTTAGTATCAAACTTGGTCTCAGACAAATCAAAAATAACCAAAAAATCCAAACCATGCATCCGAGCTAACTTCACCGTTTTTGAGCCGTTATCAAAATTAAGTAAATTTGGGTTTTCATCCGCACTTTTTTTCAAGCAAAAAGCTAACTGCAATAATAAAATATCAGAATTATGGTGCCCTAAAATGGTATTTACTTGCTGAAAATTTACTGGTTTAAATACAACAGCAGCCAACTGAGAACTTTTAGTCGCTTTCAATGCTTGGTCAAATTTCTTTAAAGCATGTTGAGCTATTGGCAAGTTAGTCGCTAAATCATGAGGGTAATTTTGTATCTCTTCTGAAGGTGTTTTCTGTACAGCCAATGATTCAATATTTCGACCAACAAACCTTCTTATTAATTTCCAACCCCAAAAGGCAAGAATAGGTAAGCTTAGTCCTATTAAAAATGCGGTAACGCTTATAGGAGAGTATATTGAATCTTGCGCTGCAGAAGCAGAAGCAGAAGCAGAAGCAGAAGCAGAAAAGGGGAAAGATAAACAACTCAGCAGTAATAACAAATATAATTTTGCTGTCAAGCAAGCATTTATAATATTAGCAATATGATAAGAAACAGAGCCTTTACAACAATCCATATTAAACCAACCAGGTAAGTAATTTAAATTTATAAACAATAGCCGTCAAAAAGCCTCGCCCATAAAGTAAATTATAGACTAATGAAAAAGCTTTGTGTTGTACAGGGATACTATAGTTTAAATCTGGCTAGTTGTTCATTTAAATCATTTGCCAAAGCGAGTAAATGCTCACTGATTTCTTTACCTCGAATTGCATCAGCACTCGATTTTTCAGCGACGTCACTAATATTAACAACATTTACATTGATTTCATCCGCCGCTAAATTCTGCTGTTTAGCAGCATCTGAAATTTGGCAATTAAGTTCATCTAACTCTTGTATTTCTGTCGTGATATCAACCAACAAATCAGCCACATTGGCAACATCTTCGGCTTTTTCACTCGCTTGTTGACTAGCATCATTCATAGACTCTACTGCGCCTTTAACATCTTGTTGTAAAGCACCTATAGTTGATTGTATTTGGTCAATAGATTCACGAGTTCGAGTAGCCAAAGAGCG